>OLPN01001830.1_pt1 | contig 18085 bp, 20 predicted proteins | sample 1672601 | NCBI WGS metagenome assembly OLPN01 (sample SAMEA3136704, study PRJEB25190) | human gut metagenome | reverse complement strand
CTGTGGTTGGTTTATTTCCAACTGAATTAGTGCCATGCCCGACACACAATGATAAAAAGATAGTGCTTTCGCACTATCTTTTTATCATTGTTCCAACACCCTTTTTAGTAAAGATTTCTATTAATAAGCTATGTTCTAATCTACCATCTAAAATATGAACACGCTTAACATCATTTTGTACTGCCTCTAAACAGTTTTTAAGTTTCGGAATCATACCGCCGGTAATAATACCACTTTCAAATAATTCTTTAGCTGATTCAGTATCAATTTTTGAAATCAATGTTTCTGGGTTATTTGGATCTTCTAATACACCTTCAATATCCGTTAAGAAAACAAGTTTACTTGCTTTAACAGCGCGTGCAATTGCTGTAGCAACATCATCGGCATTAATATTATAAGCATGATATTTTTCATCAAGACCAATTGTTGAAACAATTGGAGTATATCCTTGATCTAATAAAGTATTGATAAGTGTTGTATCCACATGAGTAATCTTTCCAACAAAACCAATATCTTCACCTTGAGGCATCACTTTTTCTACTGTGATCATATTGCCATCTTTTCCAGATAGACCAACAGCATGTGTTCCAATTTGTTCTAAATGTGTTACAAGACCTTTATTGATTTTTCCAGATAAAACCATTTCCGCAATTTCTAAAGTATCTCTATCAGTAACTCTTAGACCATTTTTAAACTCACTTTTAATTTGTACACGGTCTAACATTCTATTGATGTCTTTTCCCCCACCATGAACGATAATTGGTTTTAACCCAACTGATTTTAAAACTGCAATATCTTTTAAAACGCTCTTTTTGATGATTTCATTTGTCATTGCACTTCCACCATACTTAATAACAACAATATCACCTTCATATTTTTGCATATATCCAAGCGCTTCTACTAAAATTTCCGCTTTATTAATTTCCTTCTTAAACTCTTGTTGCATCTCTTTTCCCCCTACGAACGATAATCAGCATTGATTTTGACATAATCATAAGTCAAATCACATCCCCAAGCTGTTGCCTTTGCATCAGCAATTTTCATTTCAATATTTGTTTTTACATAATCACTCGATAAAATCTTAGTTGCAAATTCTTCACTATAATCTGTAGCCATCCCATTTTCTACAAGTTTTAAATTGCCAAATTCACTTTCTATATATAAATCTACTTGATAAGGATCAAATTCTTCCCCAGAATATCCCATCGCACATAAAAGTCTTCCCCAATTTGCATCATTTCCAAAAATAGCTGTTTTTACAAGTGGTGATGTGCAAACACTTTTAGCAATTACTTTTGCTTGTTTAACATCTTTTGCACCATTTACATTTACTTCTAATAATTTAGTAGCCCCTTCTCCATCACTTGCAATACATTTAGCTAAGTATTCATTAACATAATATAAAGCTTCTTTAAATGTTTGATAATCTTCATCTTCTTTTACAATTTCATCATTACCAGCTAAACCATTAGCGAGTAATAAAACAGTATCATTTGTTGAAGTATCTCTATCTACAGAAATCATATTAAAAGTATCTGGAATAACTGATTTTAATGCTTTATTTAATAATTCTTTAGAAATATTTAAATCAGTTGTAATAAATCCAAGCATTGTTGCCATATTTGGATGAATCATCCCTGAACCTTTACAACATGCTCCAATAGTTACCGTTTTTCCTTTTACTTCAATTTCAATAGCTAAATGTTTTGGTTTTGTATCTGTTGTCATAATTGAAGTAGCTACATCAATTCCTGCTTGATGATCATCTTTTAATTGTTTTAAAGCTTCATCAATCCCTTTTTCAATTGGATCAGTAGATAATTGTTTACCAATGACTCCTGTTGAACAAATCAATACTTTTTCTTTTTCTACATTTAAAGCATTTCCTACAATATTTGCGAATTTTTCATTTGCTTCTTCACCAAGTTTTCCAGTACAAGCATTGGCAATCCCACTATTAATCGCAATAGCCTTTACTGTATCACTGTTTTCTACAACTTGTTTATCCCATAAAACAGGAGCCGCTTTTACCATATTTGTTGTAAAAGTTCCTACTGCTTTTGCTTCAACATCAGAAACAATTAAAGCAAAATCTTTATTTTTCTTTTTAATACCAATATGTAATCCAGCACCTTTATACCCTTTTGGATTAGTAACTGTTCCATCTTCTATTATTTTCATACTCTTTTTCCCCTTATAAAACTGCAGGTGCTAACATAAGACCTGTCTTTTCATCTAAACCAAACATAATATTCATATTTTGAATTGCTTGACCAGCAGCTCCTTTAACTAGATTGTCCATGGCTCCCATCATAATCACTCTATGTGTACGAGGATCTACTTTATAAGCAACATCAACAAAGTTTGAACATTTTACATTTCTTACTTCTGGAACATTTCCTTCTTTTAAGACACGTACGAAATATTCATCTTTATAAATATCATACGCTTTTTTAACATCTTCCTCACTTACTCCTTTTTTTAATGAAGCGTAAGCTGTAATTAAAATTCCTCTATTCATTGGAATAAGATGAGGTGTGAAGTTAAGTAATACTTTTGATGAAGAAGCATACCCTAATTGTTCTTCAATTTCTGGTGTATGACGATGACTTGCTACACCATAAGCTTTAATACTTTCATTCACTTCACAATAAAGATTTTGAACTTTTGCTCCTCTACCAGCACCACTTGTTCCACTCTTTGCATCAATAATCAACGTATCCATATCAATAAGTCCTGCTTTAGCAAGTGGATAAATCGATAAAATAGAACATGTTGGATAACATCCAGGATTAGCAATCAGTCTTGCATTTTTAACATCTTCTCTATTGATTTCACATAATCCATAAACAGCTTCTTGAATAAATTCAGGTGAAGCATGTTTAATTCCATACCATGATTCATAAGTTTCAACATCTTTAATACGATAATCCGCAGATAAATCAATAACCTTTACTTTCTTTAAAACATTTTCATTGACCATCTTTGCACAGACCCCTTGGGGCGTTGCAAAGAATACAACATCAACATTATCTAAATATTTTTCAATATCTTCATCTACACACTTTTGATCTAATAAAGTGAAATAACTTTTATAAACATCACTATATTCTTGATCACTATATGTTCTTGATGAAACCCATTCAATATTGACATTGGGATGTGTTAATAAAAATCTTACAAGCTCACATCCTCCATAACCAGTTGAACCAACAATTCCGACATTAATCATTCTACTTTTCCCCCTATAAAAAATAAAAAGCCGTCTCTAAATAGAGACGACTGATCGCGTTACCACTCTAATTGTTGTAAGTTGACCTTACAACCTCTTTCATCTTTAAGGCAGATCTACCAAAAGATATACTTCTATTTCCATCTTTTCTCTCGTAAATGCGCTTCATCTTTACTTCCATTCCTATCTTCCATCAACATAGGATTGCTCTTATTTCCATAAAGACTACTCTTTTAGTCTTCGAGTTTAAAACCATTATATGACAAATTTCCATTTTGTCAATAATGATTTATTAAGAAAAAAATTTTTTAATATATAATAAAGATGGGGCTTACTTTTTGGGTCTACAACATTTCGACAAGTATATTGCATATTTGAAAAAAGTAGTTTATGATAATAATAATTTATAAGATAAAAAATAAGGGGGAAACTATAAATGAAAGAAAAAGTTGTTTTAGCTTATTCTGGTGGATTAGATACTACTGCGATTATCCCATGGCTAAAAGAAAACTATGATTGTGAAGTTATTTGTTGCTGTATTGACGTTGGTCAAAAAGAAGAATTAGACGATCTAGAAGAACGTGCTAAAGCTTGTGGTGCAAGTAAACTTTATATCAAAAATGTGGTTGATGAATACGTAGAAAATTACATTATGCCTACTGTTCAAGCAGATGCTGTATTTGAATACAAATACTTATTAGGGACTGCAACTGCTCGTCCATTAATTGCAAAAGTACTTGTTGATGTTGCTCGTCAAGAAGGTGCAACAGCAATTTGTCATGGTGCCACTGGTAAAGGAAACGACCAAATTCGTTTTGAATTAGGTATTAAAGCTTTAGCTCCAGATTTAAAAATCATCGCTGCATGGCGTGATCCAAAATGGACAATGGATTCTCGTGAATCTGAAATCGAATATTGTAGAGCTCATGGTATCAATTTACCTTTCTCTGCTGATAATAGTTACTCACGTGATAGAAATATTTGGCATATTTCTCATGAAGGATTAGAACTTGAAGATCCATCATGTGCTCCAAATTATGATCACTTATTAGTATTATCAAATTCTCCAGAAAAAGCTCCAGAAGAAGATGTTCACTTATCAATTGATTGGGAAAAAGGTGTTCCTGTTGCTTTAAATGGTGAAAAGATGTCTCAAAGAGAAATCTTAGAAAAATTAAATGAAATCGGTGGTCAACATGGTATTGGTATTATCGATATCGTTGAAAACCGTGTTGTTGGTATGAAATCAAGAGGTGTTTATGAAACACCAGGTGGAACTATCTTAATGGAAGCTCACCAACAATTAGAAGAACTTATCTTAGATAGAGAGACACTTAAATATAAACGTCTTGTTTCTGTTGAATTTGCTGAACTTGTTTATGCTGCTAAATGGTTCTCACCACTTAGAGAAGCATTAACTGCTTTTGTTGATAAGACTCAAGAATATGTAACAGGTACAACAAACTTTAAATTATATAAAGGAAATATTATTAAAGAAGGTACAACTTCTCCTTATTCATTATATGATGAAGATATCGCATCATTTAAAACTGGTGATTTATATGATCATCATGACGCTGAAGGATTTATTACTTTATATGGTCTTTCAACTAAAGTACGTGCAATGAAATTAAATAACAAAAAATAAAAAGAGCCCACTGCTCTTTTTATTTAAAGGAGGAAATTTATGAATTTATGGGGTGGAAGATTCACCAAACCTACAAACCAACTTGTTTATGATTTTAATGCTTCTATTAAATTTGATAAAACTTTTGCCAGTCAAGATATCAAAGGAAGTATCGGTCATGTAAAAATGTTAACAAAACAAGAAATCTTAACACAAGAAGAAGGTCAACTAATTGAAAAAACTTTAAAAGAAATTTTAAATGAAGTTGAAAATGGAACATTAGAAATTGATGAAAACTTTGAAGACATTCATAGTTTTGTCGAATCAACATTGATTGATCGTATTGGTGATACTGGTAAAAAATTACATACTGGTAGAAGTAGAAATGACCAAGTTGCTTTAGACATGAGACTTTATACAAAAGATCAAATCGAAATGTTGAATACTTTACTTGTTGATTTATTAAAAACCATTCATGAAATCATGAAAGAACATATCGATACCATCATGCCTGGTTTTACCCATCTACAAAAAGCACAGCCAATTACTTTAGCTCATCATATGGGAGCTTATTTTGAAATGTTTAAGCGTGATCAATCACGTTTACATGATATTTATGAAAGAATGGATTATTGTCCATTAGGTTCTGGGGCTCTTGCTGGAACAACTTATCCCTTAGATAGAGAATACAGTGCTGAAATTTTAGGTTTTAAAGGACCTTGTTTAAATAGTATTGATGGCGTTTCTGATCGTGATTATTTAATCGAACTTTTAAGTGCAATGTCTACGATGATGATGCATATGTCACGTTTATCTGAAGAAATGATTATTTGGAATACAAATGAATATCAATTTATTGATTTAGATGATACATTCTCAACCGGTTCTTCAATCATGCCACAAAAGAAAAACCCTGATATTTGCGAATTGATCAGAGGGAAAACAGGACGTGTTTATGGTGCCCTTATGGGATTTTTAACAACTATGAAAGGTCTTCCTCTTGCTTATAATAAAGATATGCAAGAAGATAAAGAAATGTATTTTGATGCTTTAAATACAACTAAAGGATGCCTTCAATTATTAAGTGATATGTTAAAATCAACAACATTTAATAAAGATAAAATGAAAAAATCAGCTACTGGTGGTTTTACAAATGCAACTGATGCTGCTGACTATCTAGTAAATAAAGGTGTACCATTTAGAGATGCTCATGGTATTATTGGTCAACTTGTTTTATATGCAATTAGCCAAAACAAAGATCTTGATGAACTTTCTCTAGAAGAATTAAAAAATATCTCTGATGTTTTTGAAGAAGATGTTTATCAAGCAATTGATGTCAACACTTGTGTCAACAAAAGAAATACAATTGGTGCCTGTGGTCAAGAGATGATGAAAAAAGTCATCGCTTTAAATGAAGAATATTTAAAACAATTTTAAAAAGGGCGTTTGCCCTTTTTCTTATACTCTTCCATATTTTATATGATAAAGTGCTTCTAATAATTCAAAAATGTACGTAATCGAAAACTTACCAATCAAAGATAAATGATCTGTTCCTACTTGAATAATCATATCAAATTGCTCTTGATATGGTATATTTTCTACTTGAGTAATACATATTTTATGTGCTTTACTTTTTGCAATCTCTCTTAACATATCTGGATGATCTTGCCAATAACCTCCTGCAATCGAAGAAACAATAATCAAATCATTTTCTGTTAAATCATGAACCACTTCTTTTTGACTTTGTAAAGGATACATTCCTGTACATTTCTTTCCTAAATAAGATAATTCAATTTGTAGTTGCATGGAAACAGATTGGGTAAAAAAGTTTCCCGCAAAACAAATTTCATTACTTTGATAAATAAGATCTACCAGTTTTTCTAATTCTTCAAATTCAATCATTTCATAAGTTGATCTTAAGTTTTGTACAATATTTTCAAAATGATCGCTAAATAAATCTTTGGTTGTTTTTCCTTCAATAGGAAAAACAGGCAATTGATGATCAAATTGCATACGCATGGAATCATGATTAAAATAACGTAAATTCATGGTGACATCCATTTTAAAGTCACTAAAACTTTCATAATTTAATTTTCGACACAACCTTGAAATCGTCGCTGTAGAAACAAAACACATTTCTGCCACATCCGTAATATTATATTCTGGTATTTTATTAATATTTTCTAAAATCATCTTTGCTGCATTGGAATAAACATCATCTACTTTTGATGTATTGATAAAATTAATTAAAGCATAAAAAGCACTACGCATCGTTTACCTCACTCATTTTAAGGACAAATACTTGTCCATCATCTAAACAAATACAATTAAGTTGACCTCTTTCTCCTAAAGCAAGTCCCCCATCAATTCCAATTTTATTATGAAATTCATCATCATACCAAACATTAAAACTTTGATCTCTATTAATAAAACAAAGTGGGGTATGACCAAAAATATAAGTCTTATTTAAATCACATTCACTTAAAAAGAAATAATCACGAATCCATAAAAGAGTATCCTCTTCTTGATCATCAAGATTTCTTTCAGGATCAATTCCAGCATGAACTAGAACATAATCTTTATTATTGACTGTTAATTCTAAATACAAAGGTAAGTTTTTAAGATAATTATAGAGATTTCTTAAAAAAACATTTCTTACAATGGTGTAATCACAATGATACAATTTCTTTTTACGTAGATATGAACGGATATTTTCAATCGTTTTTTCTCCGCCATTTTGTGACCAAAGCTTAAATTCACAACTTGGAAAATCAAAATCATCGTGATCAATGGCTTCTTTTAAAGCCTCTTGCATCATATATTCATGGTTTCCTTTGAGTAAGGTAATATTATCAAATTTTTGAATATAAAAATAAATATCCAAACTACAAGGTCCACGATCACAAATGTCTCCAAGTATATAAAGTTGATCATGACTATTAAATTGTATTTTATCTAACATTCTTTTGAATATTTCAAAATTACCATGAATGTCAGAAAGTACATATGTCTTGCCTTTCATGATGATCACCTAAAATTATCATAGCACAAAATTAAACAATTTGCTTAAAAAAGAGTTAATTTTAAAAAGATGCTTACGCATCTCTTCCAATTGTCGCTACCATAACTGCTTTAATTGTATGCATTCTGTTTTCAGCTTCATCAAAAACAACAGAATTCTTTGATCTAAAGACTTCATCTTCAACTTCACGAATATCGATTCCTTCGTCATGTTTGGTTTTAGCAACAGTTGTTTCAAAATCATGGAATGATGGTAAACAATGCATAAATAATGTTGAATCTTTACCTGTTTTACTCATCATTTCTTGAGTAACTTTATATGGTGACAACATTTCTACTCTTGGTTTATACAAGCTTTCGTCTTCACCCATACTTACCCAAATATCTGTATAAATAACATCTGCATCTTTTACTGCTTCATCTACATTATCTGTCACTTCAATTGTTCCACCCGATTTTTTAGCTTCTTCCTTACAATAAGCAAGTACTTCTGGATCGATATGTAATGATTTTGGACCAAGGCAAACAAAATGCATTCCCATTTTAACAGCTCCATACATTAAACCATAACATACATTGTTACGAATATCTCCAGTAAAGACAAATTTAATATCTTCTAATGGTTTATCTAAATGTTCTTCAATTGTAAGAAAATCAGCAAGTGTTTGTGTTGGATGATCAACATCAGTTAAGCCATTCCAAACTGGAACTCCTGAATATTTAGCAAGAGCTTCTACTGTTTCTTGTTTAAATCCTCTAAATTCAATACCATCATACATTCTACCTAATACTTTAGCTGTATCTTCAATAGATTCTTTTTTCCCCATTTGTGAGTTACTTAAAAATGTAGCATGTCCACCTTCATCTAAAGCAGCCACTTCAAATGAACAACGTGTTCTTGTTGATGTTTTTTCAAAAATCAAACATACATTTTTCCCTAATAAATGTTGTCCAATTTTTCCTGCTTTTTTATCAGCTTTTAATTGATGTGCTAAGTCCAATAAATATCTAATTTCTTCTTTTGAATAATCTTTTAATGTTAAAAAATGTCTATTTTTAAGATTCATAATAATCCCCCTTTTAATAACCATTATTTTATCAAAATATTGATATTTCTTCAATATTGATAAATAATTATTATTTTGTTTAAAAATAAGACAAATTATATATAATAAGGAACAGGGAGAAAATGAAAGATGAGAAAAATTGGATTTAGTAACGAAAAATACATTGAATTACAATCAAAACATATCAAAGAACGTATCAAACAATTTGATAACAAGCTTTATTTAGAATTTGGTGGTAAATTATTTGATGACCACCATGCATCTCGTGTTTTACCAGGATTTGAACCTGATAGTAAATTAAAAATGCTATTAGAATTGAAACAAGATGCAGAAATTATTATTGTCATTAACGCCAATGACATTGAAAACAATAAAATGCGTGGTGATCTAGGAATCACCTATGATTTAGAAGTTTTAAGATTGATTGACGCTTTCCAAAACATTGGACTTTATGTTGGAAGTGTTACAATTACACGTTTTGAAAACCAAGTACATGCTATTGCTTTTCAAAAGAAACTAGAAAACTTAGGAATTAAAGTCTTTAGGCATTATCCTATTGCAGGTTATCCAAATGATATTGAAAAAATCGTCTCGGAAGAAGGATTTGGAATCAATGATTACATTGAAACAACAAAACCACTTGTTGTCGTAACAGCGCCTGGTCCAGGAAGTGGAAAAATGGCGACTTGTTTATCACAACTTTATCATGAATACACTCATGGTATTAAAGCAGGATATGCAAAATTTGAAACATTTCCTATTTGGAACATTCCTTTAAAACATCCTGTAAACTTAGCTTATGAAGCAGCTACAGCAGATTTAAATGATGTCAATATGATTGACCCATTCCATTTAGAAGCTTATAACAAAACAACTGTCAACTATAATAGAGATGTTGAAATCTTTCCGGTTTTAGAATCAACATTCAAAAAAATCATGTCAACTTGTCCTTATAAATCACCTACTGATATGGGTGTAAATATGGCTGGAAATGCAATTATTGATGATGAAGCATGTAAAGAAGCAAGTAAACAAGAAATCATTCGTCGTTATTATCAAACAAAACTTGATTTTAAACGTGGTCTTGTTGATAAATCAGCAATCTCTAAAATTGAAGCCATCATGCTTACTTTAGATTTAAAAGCTATAGATCGTAAATGTGTCAATCATGCATTAGAAATCGAAGAAAAAACCAACGAACCAGGATTTGCGATTGAACTTAATGATGGACATATTATCACTGGTAAAACAACATCTTTACTTGGAAGTGCTTCAGCATGTTTATTAAATGCATTAAAATATCTTGCCAATATTGATGATGATATTTTACTAATTGAACCTGAAGTTATTGAACCTGTTGCTAAACTAAAAAAGGGAATCTTAAAAAATAAGAATCCTCGTTTACATACAGATGAAATTTTACTTTCATTAGCTATTTCTGCAAATAATAATGAAAACGCTAAAAAAGCTTTATCATGTATTGAACAATTACAATACTGTGAAGCCCATTCATCAGTCATCTTATCTGAAACAGATATTGATACTTTAAAACGTTTAGGTATTCGTTTAACTTCAGAAGATAAATTCCAATTTAATCGTATATATCAAAAATAAGCCATTTTGGCTTATTTTTTTAATGTTTTAAACAATAATGTAAATAGTTCTTTATTTCTTGTTTTCTTGCTTCTATTTTCAAATAAATACTCTTTTCTAAGTATTCTATTTCTTTTACATAACAATGTTGATGTAAATATTTAAAATCTTCTCCTTGACTATAAGGAATAGAGAGTTCAAATACTTCATAATCTTTAAAGAGAAGATGTGAGATTTCACCTTCTAATAAATCAAGACCTCTTTTATATTTTGCTGAAATAAAAACATAAGGTGATTGTGGTTGGATATAAGCATATTTATTTAAATCAATTTTATTATAAACATAAATCATTGGTGTATTTTCAACCCCTAATGATTTTAAGACTTCATTGGTTGTTTCTATTTGCATTTGATAGTCTTCAAAACTTGTATCTACAACATGTAATAAAAGATCTGCTTCTTTTACTTCTTCTAAAGTGGAACGAAAAGCTTGAACTAAATGATGAGGCAATCTTTCAATAAAACCAACAGTATCTGTAAGTAAACAATCATGATTTTTTATTTTAATATGTCTTGTGGATGTTTCTAAAGTCGCAAATAGCATATCTTTTTCAAAAACTTTCTTTTGTTTATCAGGACATAACGTATTCAATAAAGTCGATTTGCCACTATTAGTATAGCCTACTAAAGCAATAACAGGAATTTGATTATTCTTTCTTCTTTGTCTTTGTACTTGTCTTTGTTTGACGATTTCAGTAAGTTCTTTTCGAGAACGGGCAAGCTTTCTTGCAATGATTCTTCGATCAAGTTCAATTTGTTTTTCACCCGAACCCCTAAAACCTGAACCTCCTTGTTGATGAGACATATGTTCTTGCATTCCCACAAGACGTGGTAATAAATACTGATCACGAGCAATTTCTACTTGCAATTTAGCTTCTTTTGTTTTAGCACGTTCATCAAAAATACGTAAAATCAAATCTGTTCGATCTGTAACTTCTGTTTCAAGTAAATCCGTTAAGTTTTTAACTTGTAGTGGTGTCAATTCATCATCAAAGATAACCATTTCATCTTGAAGTTTTAATTTAATTTCTTCAATTTTACCTTTACCAATATACGTTGCTGGATTTATTTTTTCTAATTTTTGAATCACAACATCAATCACTTCAATATGACACGCCTCACATAAAGATTTTAATTCTTCTTCATAAAAAGGATTTGTTGATGTTAATACTAAGATTGCTTTCATTCTTTCACCTCTTTAAGTATTCTACCAATTAGGAGACGCTATGAAAAGATATAATGACTATTTTACTTTACTCTTTGTCACATTTTTAACACTTTTTTCTTTTTTTCATATGTCAACAATTGTTGATGTCAGCCATGATGTCATTACCATTGTCTTTAAAAATCTTCTACCCTCTTTACTTCCGTTTATGATTCTTGTTTCACTTTGTTTAAATCTAGGTATTTTAGATATCCTTGCTTATTTTTTACAAATTCCTTTTTATAATTTATTTTCATTGACACCAATGATGTCCTCTCTTTATTTTGTCTCCTTTTTTTGTGGTTATCCAACCAATATCAAAATTATTAAAGAAGCTTATGAACTTCATTATATCGATCTTGATGAACTTCAACATCTTCTCTCCATTGCTTCTTTTAGTTCCATCTCTTTTATTTTTGTTTCCTTAAACACCCCCTATTCTCTTTTGATTTTTATTTGTCATCTTCTACCAAGTCTCATACTTGCCCTATTTTATCACCATCCTCAAAAAAAACTTACCTTTAAACAAGTACGACAAACTTTAAAACAACCACATCTTTCTTTTGTAAAAGCCTTTAAAAAAAGTGTTCTTTCCAGTGTCTATGCTTTCCTCTTTATTTTAGGATATATGTTGATTTTCCAATTTTTTGTTTCTTTTTTACAAGATGTTTTTCCTCAATTTTCTTTTGATTATCTTAAAGGAATTTTAGAATTTAGTAGTGGCTCTTTAAAGATCATTCATCAGTCCAAAAAAATGCTTCCTTTTGTATGTTTCTTTCTCTCTTTTAGTGGTTTTTCCGTTATGATGCAAGCTGATAATCTCTTAGAAGCTATTCCCTATTCTTTTAAAAAATATTTTCTTTCTCGTCTCTATCATGGAATTCTTTCTTTTATTCTTTGTTTACTATTTCTTCAATTTGGATTGATTTGACAGATGTATGGTATTTATTTATAATAATAGTAACCATTACTATTAGGAGACACTTATGAAAGAAATTAAGATTAGATACTCTAAACAAAGAGAACTCATTTTCAACAATTTAAAACATAGATATGATCACCCTACTGCAGAAATGATTTATCAGGACTTAAAAGTAGATTATCCCCATTTAAGCTTAGGAACAGTATATCGTAATTTAAATCAACTTGTTGAAACAAAACAAATCAAGAAACTCGATTTAGGAGATACCATGGTTCACTATGATGGCAATATTCAACCACATATGCACTTTATGTGTAACTGTTGCCAAACAATCTATGATCTTGATAATAATGATGAAAAAATTATTAAACAATTTGAAAAAACATACAAGCATCATATTGATGTTATTGATATCAATATGTCAGGTATCTGTGAAAAATGTTTAGAAAAAAAGGCAGCTTAATTGCTGTCTTTTAATTCACTTTAGATGGATTATAAATACTTGGTCTTTTTAAAGTTTTAACTAGTATATCACTTTGTTGCTTATTTAAATCTATCGCGTCAATATGATAATAATATTGACTTGCTGCTTGAATCCCATAGTTTCCTTCACCTAAATAAGTAATATTCAAATACATTTCTAAAATTTCATCTTTACTATAGTGATCTTCTAAATCTTTAGCGATAAAGACTTCCGCAAATTTACGTGAAAGATTTTTTTTAAAAGAAAGACAAAGATTTTTAGCAAGTTGTTGCGTAATAGTTGAACCACCCTCTTTAAAAGAAAAGGTTGTAATATTTATAAACATGGCACGTGCTAAACCATAATAATCTACAGGACCATGTTTATAAAAACGTCGATCTTCGCTTTCTAATACTGCTTCTTTATATATCGGTGAAATTTGATCAAGAGTTACATAATCTTCTTTACTCTTTAGTTGATTGACTCTTTCAGATAAAGATTGTTCTTGGATTTTATCTTGGTAAATTTGATAGCCTAAATAACCATAGTACCCACAAAAACCAGTAATAATAACTAATAATATTATAATCATTTTAAAAAGTAGTTTTTTCATAGAATACTCCTTATGTTATAATCACGTAGAGGTGAATTTATGTCTTTTATTTATAAAATTTTTCTTTTATATCCTTATTGGTTTATTAAAACACTTATTCATTGGATTTTTCAATTTTATAAAAATATTTTTTGTTTACATATCAATGAAAATAAAATTGATCAACTTTCTGGCTTTGAATTTGAGTTACTGATTCAAAAATTGCTTATTAAAAGCGGTTATCATTCTGTCAAAATCACTCAAGCAAGTGGTGATTACGGCATTGATCTTCTTGCCAAAAAGAATCAAGTTTCTTATGGATTTCAATGTAAAAGATATCAAAAAAATATTGGTGTCAGCGCTATTCAACAAGCATATGGTGGTATTTCTTACTATCATTTAGATCGAGCAATCGTTATTACCAATTCTTATTTTACAGAAGCCGCTTACCAATTAGCTGCTGTCAATGATATTTTATTAATTGATCGTCAAAAGCTTTTAAAAATGCTCAAAAAATCCAAACTCTTTTCTAGTCAAATACCTTTTTATTGTTATATTGTTGATATCTTCATTATTGGCCTTTTTTACTATATATACTTACAATTGCGTGATCTTATTTATTTGAGTATCTGTCTTTTTCATCTTCTTTTACTTATTTATATGTTTTTTAAAACATTACGTTATAAAAAATATAATCAAATTAAAGAGTATACGATTCATGATTATCAATAGCTAGAATCGTTTTTTGATAATGTTGATAGATTTTATAACAAATAAATGCACTGAATAAAACAATAAAAACAATCAATATAAAACAATGCATAAAAAAGTTTTCAGGCAAAATATTAATAATTGGATCTAGACGAGGATTAAAAAGCCAATAATCATTACTAAACACCAATTGATGAAACATCACAAATAAACGATCAAAATCAATAAAAGCAAAGAAGCCTAAAATCAAAGGAATGACAATCGTTAAAATGGCTGTCAATTTAAAAAAGCGATATTCTTTTTGTTTAATTTGTCTATAAACCAAATAAGAAGTTGTACAAAAAGTAAGCAAACATACTATTTGAATTATTTCAAAAATGCGTTTCACTTCTTCAAAATGAATACGTCCACCTTTTGACATGATAAAATCTTTAAAAACAAGTTTTCCTTGATAAAAGATAGATTGATAATGTATTAAGATTTGATAATTTTCTTTAATTTGTTGATATGTATAATGTGTATTTTCAACAAGTTTTAAATGATGAATATCAAAATAATAAAGTGGTTTAAAAAAGGCAACAAAAACAACAGAAAAAGAAATGATAAATAGCATGAAAGATATACTTGTCAGTATATCTTTTTTACTATAAGTCATATAAAAATTCTTCACCTTTTTGAACTTCTACTTTAGAAAGGTTTGGATAATCTTGTTGTCTTAAAACTTCATAAATCGTAAGCGCTGCACAGTTAGATAAATTAAGACTTCTTACTTTATCTGACATTGGAATACGTACACAACGATCTAAATTTTCTTTTAAAATTTCTTTAGGAATTCCATCATGTTCATGTCCAAAGAATAAATAATGTTCCTTAGAACTATCACTATAATCTTGATCCGTATAACAAAGTTTTGAATAGCGTGTAAAAAAATGATATTCTCCTGGGTTTTTAGCTTTGAATTCTTCATAAGATTCATAGACATGTAAATCTAAATCTTTAATATAATCAAGCCCCGCTCTTTTCATTTTTTTATCATCTAATTCAAATGACATAGGTTTAATAATATGTAACGCTGTATTGGTTGCGACACATGTTCTCATAATATTTCCAGTATTTTGAGGAATTGCTGGGTGTACTAATACAATATGGTTCATTTTTATCTCCTTCTATAATTCTTTTAAAATTGCATATAATTTTTTGAGTGCTTTAGCACGGTGTGAGTATTTATTTTTTTCTTCTAAAGTCATCTCTGCACTTGTTTTTTGACAAGGTGGGAAATAGAAAATTGGATCATAGCCAAAACCATTGACCCCGGCAATATGGTCATGAATTTCACCTTCAAATGTTTCTTGAATCAAGATAGGTTCTTGATCTGGAATACATAAAGCTAGAGCACATACAAAGCGGCATGTTCTTTCTTTACCTTCAATTGCATCAATGATTGCTTGATTGATAATTGGATAAGGGGTATCTTTTCCTAAAAAGCGAGCAGAATAGATTCCTGGAAGCTTTCCAAAAGCATCGATTTCAATGCCACTATCATCCGCTAAAACAATTTTATGTAAATCATCAGCAACATATTTTGCTTTAATCAAAGCATTTTCTTTAAATGTTTTTCCATCTTCAACAATATCTGGAACATCATCATAAACATCTTTTAAAGATTTGACTTCAATATTTAAATCCTTTAACATTGCTTGAATTTCTTTGACTTTTCCTTGATTGGTTGTCGCTACTATGAGTTCTTTCATATTTTCATCTCACTTTCTTTGTATGTATTTTAGCATTTTTTGTATCATAGTTCACTTATTTTCTTTATAATATCTTTAGGAGGTTCATTATGATTAAAAAATTAATTGTTAACGCTGATGATTTTGGTTTATCAGAAGGTGTATGTTTAGGAATTTTAAAAGCACATAGAGATGGTATTTTAACTTCAACAACTTGTATGATGAATATGGAAAATATTGAAAAATATTTAGAAATGACAAAAGCGTATCCAAATTTAGGTTTAGGAGTTCATTTAAATATTACCGTTGGAAAGCCTTTAACGAAAGTTAGCTTTATTGATGAAAAAGGAAATTTCAAATCAAGAGATACAGATGTATCTATAGATGTTTGTGAAACTCCAATATATAAATTTCCTACTTTAATGTAATGAAGTAGAACTGATTTATCGCCTGAAAAATTTATTAAAATCATGGGCCATAAACCAACCCATTTAGATTCTCATCATCATGTTCATTTACTTAAAAGCAACAGGGATGTCGTTTTAAAACTGGCCCATGAATATGATTTACCTATTCGTCAAGAAACGTACTTACAAAAAGACTTTGAACCGGTTTATTTTGAAGAACTTTTCTATAACCAAGATGCAACTTTTGAAATGATTAATATGATTTTACATAAAAATGTTGAAAATTATGAATTGATGTGCCATCCTGCCATGATTGATTGGAAACTTTACCAAATATCTTCTTATCATTTAAGACGTGCTCATGAATTAGATCTCTTATGTAGTCAAAAAGTTAAAGAAATGACGAAAGATATTGAATTCATTAATTACCATGCTATTAAAAAAATCTAGCTTATTCGCTAGTTTTTTTTGGTCGAATCATTAAATAGATTGGTAAGCCAAGAAGAATGCTTCCCCCAATAATATTTCCTAAAGTCGAAAGTAACATATGTAATCCTACTCCACTCCAAGATATGCTTGTACCCAAAGCGGTAAAGGTCATAGAAAATGTTCCCATATTCGCAATGCTATGTTCAAATCCTGGTAAAACAAATGTCATGACAATAATCATCATAATAAATGTTTTAGCCATTTCTTCTTTTAGTTTCATGCCAACAAATGCAGCCGCACATACAATAAAATTACATAGAATTCCTTTAATAAAAAGTTCTAAACCATCAAAACTTAATTTATTAGAAACGACGTTTGCAAGATATTGATTCATCGCTTCATGATTGACACCACTTTTAATAAATAAAAAACAAATCAAGGCAATTCCCACGAAATTTCCTACATAACAAATTCCCCACATTGGTAAAATATCTAAAAATTTTAATCTTTTATGGTAAACTGGAAACATCGTGGTAAAACAATTTCCCGTAAATAGCTCTGATCCAAGTAAAACAATAATCACTAAACCAATTCCAAAAGCTCCCGCAAATGCAATCTTAGCCGCAATTACATGATGTTCTACAAGTAAAACTGCCAATGTATAAGATAAAATGGTCGCAAGACCTAAATAAAGACCTGCCACAATACTTCTTATAAAAAAAACGAAACGGATCTTTTTTAGACATTTCATATTTTGTCATGGCAGCTTTCTCTAATAATTCATAATCCATAAAATTTCCTCCGTTTCTTACAATAACATAAAAAACATATAAATGTAACCACTTTCATTGTTTTTACTTATTTTACATGTTATTTTATCTATGAGGTGGTCTTATGTTCAATCATATAATTCAAGAACTAATTACAAAAGCTATTGAAAAACAAGCAGAAAAAATAATTACTAAAAAAACATCAAAACAAATACAAAAAGATGCAAATACTTTTAATAAACCCCATCTTTTTGTTT
>OLPN01001804.1_pt1 | contig 18278 bp, 15 predicted proteins | sample 1672601 | NCBI WGS metagenome assembly OLPN01 (sample SAMEA3136704, study PRJEB25190) | human gut metagenome | reverse complement strand
AGGATGTGCACTTGTAGGTGGAGAGACAGCAGAACATCCGGGACTGATGCCGGAGGATGAGTACGATCTGGCTGGTTTTGCAGTCGGCGTAGTGGATGAAAAAGACCTGATTACCGGCGAAAACTTAAAGCCCGGTGACGTGCTGATCGGCATGGCAAGCTCCGGCGTGCATTCTAACGGCTTCTCTCTGGTTCGTAAGGTATTCGACATGACCGTTGAAAGCTTAAACACCTATTATGATGAGTTGGGCGCAACCCTGGGCGAGACCCTGCTGGCTCCGACACGCATCTATGTTAAGGCGTTAAAGGCAGTCAAAGAAGCCGGCGTAACCGTAAAGGCATGCAGCCATATCACCGGCGGCGGCTTTTATGAAAACGTGCCCCGTATGTTAAAAGAGGGTACCCATGCGGTGATCAACAAAAACAGCTATCCCGTTCCTCCGATTTTTACCCTGATGGCGAAAAAGGGCAATATCGAAGAGCATATGATGTATAACACCTATAACATGGGACTGGGTATGATCGTCGCAGTAGATCCCGCAGATGTGGATAAGACCATGGAAGCAATGAAATCTGCAGGCGATACCCCTTATGTGGTAGGCACCATCGAAGCAGGCGAAAAGGGAGTGACCTTATGTTAAGGCTTCTGGTCTGTGTCTCCGGCGGAGGTACGAACCTGCAGGCGATTTTCGATGCGATTGACGCGGGAAAAATCCGCAATGCCGAAATCGCAGCGGTGATCAGCAACAACCCGGGCGCATATGCGCTGGAACGCGCGCGGCAGCATAATGTGGAAGCAATCTGTCTTTCTCCGAAATCTTTCGAGAGCAGAGAGGCGTTCAATCACGCACTGACCGAAAAGGTGAAGGAAATCGCACCGGATCTGATCGTGCTGGCAGGATTTTTAGTCGCTGTTCCGGCAGAGATGATTGAAGCGTTCCCAAATCAGATTATCAATATCCATCCGTCGCTGATCCCTGCGTTTTGCGGTGTTGGCTTTTACGGTCTGCATGTCCATGAGGGTGTGCTTGCGCGCGGTGCAAAAGTGACCGGCGCGACGGTGCATTTTGTGGACAACGGAATGGATACCGGTCCGATTATCTTACAGAAGGCGGTTGAAGTGCAGCAGGGCGATACACCCAAGAGTCTGCAGCAGCGGGTCATGGAGGAAGCGGAATGGAAAATTTTGCCCCAGGCCATCGATCTGATTGCCCAGGGCAGAGTAACCGTTGTGGATGGAAAGACGATTATCGCATCGTGATGCAAAATTGCATCGCATAACAGCGAAAGCGCCTGAAAATATGGAGGTTCATATGAAAATTCTGATTGTGGGAAGCGGCGGCAGAGAGCATGCGATCGCTGCAAGTGTGGCAAAGAGCCCGAAAGCAGAGAAGATTTACTGTGCGCCCGGCAACGCCGGAATTGCGCAGCTGGCAGAGTGCGTTCCGATCGGCGCGATGGAATTTGACCGTCTGACCGAGTTCGCAAAGGAAAAAGAGATCGACCTCGTTATCGTCGGCATGGATGATCCGCTTGTCGGGGGCCTGGTAGACCAGCTGGAGGCAGCCGGGATCCGTGCATTCGGTCCTCGCAAAAATGCGGCGATTCTGGAAGGCAGCAAGGCATTTTCCAAGGATCTGATGAAAAAATACAACATTCCGACGGCTGCCTATGAAGTGTTCGACAAGGCAGAGGATGCGCTGGAATATCTGCATACCAAAGCGAAATTCCCGATCGTTTTAAAGGCGGATGGCCTTGCACTTGGAAAAGGCGTTTTAATCTGCAGCACGTTGGAAGAAGCGGAAGACGGCGTATGCACGATTATGACAGATAAGAAATTCGGCACAGCCGGCAACAAGATGGTCATCGAAGAGTTCATGACCGGACGCGAAGTTTCCGTGCTGTCCTTTACAGATGGCAAGACCATCCAGATCATGTCTTCCGCCCAGGATCACAAGCGCGCAAAGGACGGCGATCAGGGCTTGAACACCGGCGGCATGGGCAATTTTTCCCCGTCTCCGTTCTATACAAAAGAGGTTGATGCGTTCTGTAAAAAATATATCTATCAGGCTACCGTCGACGCAATGTCTGCGGAAGGACGCACCTTTCAGGGTGTAATTTTCTTCGGCCTGATGCTGACACCTGACGGTCCGAAAGTGCTGGAATATAATGTCCGCTTCGGTGATCCGGAAGCGCAGGTTGTGCTGCCGCGTATGAAAAACGACATTCTGGACGTTTGCGAGGCATGTATCGACGGTACGCTCGATCAGCTCAAGTTGGAGTTTGAAGACAATGCGACAGTTTGTGTTGTGCTGGCATCTGACGGTTATCCGTTAAAATACGACAAGGGACTCCCGATTTCCGGCCTGGAAGCCTTTGACGGAAAAGACGATGTGTTCTGTTTCCATGCAGGAACCAGGTTTGCAGAAGACGGAAAGACGATCCTGACCAACGGTGGACGTGTGCTGGGTATCACAGCGAAGGCGCCTACCTTAAAGGAAGCGCGCGCAAAAGCGTATGCAGCGACCGAATGGGTCAATTTTGCCAACAAATATATGAGACACGATATCGGTAAAGCGATCGACGAAGCATAATATACCGATAGAGCACTGGCGACAGGCGAAATCGGAAGCCTGGCTGAGGAGTTTGGAAAAAAGAAAAGGACCGCAGAGACCTTTGCGGATCGGAATCAGAAAGGTACGTAAATTAGAATGATGAAATGGACGACCAAGTTCAGCACTGTGCTGGGATGTGCACTTGCTGCGGTATTTTTATTTACATCCACAATGGAAGTCGGCGCTGTGCCGCTGACCTCTTCCCCGAGCGGAACGACAGCGACCACAACAACCGATACCAATACTGCAGAGGACGGAAACGCTGATGCAGCCGCAGAGGATAATGCAGCAGAGGATAACGCAGCAGAGGATAACGCAGCAGGGACAGCTGCTGCAGGAACCGTTACCAGCGCAACCGTAACCTCTTCCAGCGTTAATATCAGAAGCGAAGCTTCCACCAGCGCAAGCGTTGCAGGTAAGGCAGCCAGCGGACAGGAGCTGACCGTTACCGGCGAGACACAGGGCAGCGACGGCAAGACCTGGTATGCAGTAACATTTGATAATGTAAGCGGATATATCCGTTCCGATCTGGTAGAGGCACATGTGTCGGAGGCGACAGCAGAGCCGGCTGTTGACGAAACTCAGGAGACGGAGGAACCGGAGGAGGAGCCGATCGTAGACAACTCCGCAGATTATTCCGTCGCCTTTGAGGATGACGGAAGCGGCAGCAGTGCATGGTATCTGCATGATAATACTATGGGAACCAGATATCAGGTCAGTGACCTGCTGAATGCAGAGGAGACCAACAAGAACAACCAGGCGACCATCGACCAGACCGCAAAGAGCATGCGCTTTGTCGTTATTCTGATGGCGTTTGTAATCGTAGTTCTGATTATCGTTGTAACAATCCTGATCATCAAAGTCAGAAGCACGTATGAAGATTATGACGATTATGATGATGACGAAGAGGACGACGAGGATGACGAAGACGACGATGAGGATGAGGACGAGGAAGAGGAAGAAGAACGTCCGCGCCGCTTCGGCCGCAAAAAGCCTGCCCGTTATGTAGAAGAGGATGACGACGAGGACGATGACGAGGACGAGGATGAGGAAGAGGAAGAAGAGCGTCCGCGCCGCCGTCCGGCAAAGAAGGCTCCGGTAAAGAAGCCTGTCCGTCGCCCCAGAGTCGACGAATATGAAGACGAGGATGACGAGGATGAGGACGAGGAAGAGGAAGAAGAACGTCCGCGCCGCAAAAAGGGCAAATCCAAAGATTGGCAGTCCAGGAATTTCCTGGATGATGACGATCTTGAATTTGAATTCCTTGACCTGAAATAAATCTTCCAAAAAGCAAGCATTCAGAAAACAATAGAAGCACGTTCTGCGAACATGCTATTGTCGTGAATCCATGAAAAACATCCGGCTTTTGCTGCAAACTGCCCGCTGTCTGGCGGGAGCACAGGAAACAGCAGTGCCGGGTGTTTTGTTTTATTCATGACAATAGCATGCTCGCAGCGCGTGCATGCTATTGTTGACTATTTTCAGGATTCTTGTTATAGTGTTTCTAGAACACTTTAAAGAGAAAATGGATGGGAGATCAGCATGATTCTGGAAGTAGATTTTAACAGCGAAGAAGCGTTATATATACAGCTGCGCAATCAGATCATTGTCGGGATTGCGACAAACAGGCTCAAGGAGGGAGAGTCCCTCCCGAGCGTGCGGCAGCTTGCAGAATCCATTGGGATTAACATGCATACAGTGAATAAGGCATATACCGTGCTCAAGCAGGAGGGCTTCGTCAAGGTGGACAGACGCCGCGGCGCAGTGATTGCGATTGATGCGGATCGAATCAGTGATCTGGAGCAGATGCGGGAGTCGCTGCGGGTCATTCTGGCACGGGCAAGTTGTCGGAATATTTCCCGCGAGGAAGTACATGCTTTGATAGATGAGATTTATGAAGAGTATGGAGGACTATAACAGATGCAGTCACAGTTTACGGATAAGGCAAAAACTGCCCTGCTTTTGGCAGGGCGGGCGGCAAAAAGCCTGCATCAGAATTATGTTGGAACAGAGCATATCCTACTGGGCCTGATCAAAGAAGGAACCGGTGTGGCATCAAGGGTTCTGACGGAAAACGGGGCAAAAGAAGAGGCGATCCGGGAAATGATTCAGGATCTGCTGGCTCCGGAGACGCCCAATCCGGTCATAGAGCGGGACGGTTATTCCCCCCGGGCAGAGGAAGTTCTGGAGGAAAGCCACAGACAGGCGGAAAAGGCAGGCAGCGTGCTGACCGGAACGGAGCACATTTTGTTAGCGCTTTTAGGAGATGGGGATAATGTTGCAGTGCGGGTGCTGCAGACGCTGTCGCTGCCGCTGCAGAAAATCATGCGGGATACGCTCCTGGCAGCAGGACTGGATCCTACGGCGTACCGCGAAGAGCTGGGACGCAGGCAAAAAAAGAGCCAGACCGGGACGCTGGAGCTTTACAGCCGGGATCTGACGAAGCTGGCTGCACAGGGAAAGCTCGATCCGGTTGTCGGGCGCGATCAGGAGATTGGGCGCGTGATTCAGATTTTAAGCCGCAGGACGAAGAACAATCCGTGCCTGGTAGGAGAACCCGGTGTCGGCAAAACGGCGATCGTCGAGGGACTTGCGCTTCGGATTACGGAGGGCAGCGTGCCGGATACGGTAAAGGATAAACGGGTTCTGATGCTGGATCTGTCCGGGATGATCGCGGGAAGCAAATACCGCGGCGAATTTGAGGAGCGAATTCGTAAGGTCATCCGTGAGGTGACAGACGACGGAAATATTTTACTGTTTTTGGATGAGCTGCACACACTGATCGGTGCAGGCGGCGCAGAGGGGGCGATTGACGCTTCCAACATTTTAAAGCCGTCCCTTGCGCGCGGTGAGATTCAGCTGATCGGCGCGACAACGCTGGAAGAATACCGCAAATATATCGAAAAAGATGCTGCCCTGGAACGCCGTTTTCAGCCGGTTACGGTCGAAGAGCCAACGGAAAAAGAGGCGATCGGCATTTTACAGGGAATCGTTTCCAGATATGAAGAGCATCATAAAGTAAAGATTCTGCCGGAAGCCCTCGAGGCCGCAGTACATCTTTCCAATCGCTATATCAACGACCGGAAGCTCCCGGACAAGGCGATCGACGTGATGGACGAGGCGGCTGCTGCGGTGCGCCTGCAGCGGATGCAGACGACTGACGAGGCAGCAGATCAGGCAAAGGAAATCAAAGCGCTGGACGAAAAGCTGGAGCAGGCAATCCGTAGTCAGGATTTGGAGGAGGCCTCCAGACTAAAGCAAAAGCTAAAGGAGGCGCTCGCCCGTTACGAAAAGCATCAGAAACGGCAGGAAAAGAGCCGCAAAAAGGGGCAACCGGAGGTGACAGCAGAGGATATCGCAAAGGTCATTTCCACTTGGACAAAGGTTCCGGTGAGCCGCCTGACCGAAAAAGAGAGCGAACGGCTGTTAAAGCTGGAATCTATTCTGCACAAGCGCGTGATCGGACAGGAAGAAGCCGTATCGAGCGTTGCGCGGGCGATGCGCCGCGGCAGAGTCGGACTGCAGGATCCGAGACGACCGATCGGTTCGTTTTTGTTCCTCGGTCCCACAGGTGTCGGAAAGACGGAGCTTTCCAAGGCGCTGGCAGAAGCGATGTTTGGTTCAGAAAACGCGCTGATCCGCGTGGACATGTCGGAATATATGGAAGGGCACTCTGTTTCGAAAATGATCGGCTCGCCTCCGGGCTATGTCGGCTTTGACGAGGGCGGACAGCTTTCTGAAAAGGTTCGCAGAAATCCGTATTCGGTGGTTTTATTTGACGAAATCGAAAAAGCGCACCCGGATGTTTTCAATATTTTGCTACAGGTGCTGGACGATGGGCATATCACGGATTCCAGAGGCAGGAAGGTCAGCTTCAAAAATACCGTCATCATCATGACGTCCAACGCCGGTGCACAGCGGATTGTGGAGCCAAAAAATCTCGGCTTTGCGGCAAAAGAAGATGCGCAAAAGACTTACGAAAAGATGAAAGCCGGCGTGATGGAAGAGGTAAAACGCCTGTTCAAACCGGAATTTTTAAACCGGATTGATGAAACGATCGTATTCCATCAGCTGACAAAAGACGATATGAAGCGAATTATCAATCTGCTGGCGCAGAGCCTGATTACGCGCTGCCGGACGCAGTTGGATATCAGCCTGACACTGACACCATCTCTGAAAGAGCATATCGTAGAAAAATACAGCAACCTGAAAATGGGTGCAAGACCGTTAAAGAGAGCAATTCAGACGCTGATCGAGGACGCACTTGCGGAAGAAATTCTGTCGGGACGGGTAAAATCCGGCGATCATGTGAGTGCAGGCTTCCGCGAGAATAAAGTTGTTTTCAGCGTCAAAAACAAATAAACAGCAAACCGCCGCAAAGGCGGACAGGAGGACAAAAGAATGGCAGCAGTAGCAGAACTCATCAGAACAGAAGCAGACGGAAAGATCAGCTTCGGCAATCATCTTCTGCAGGAAAAGAGCAAGAAGGAGGGCTTTGAGGCCGGCGGCGATGAGTACAAGGTAAAGACTTTTAAAGAGATTACCAAGCTGGAAAGAAACGGCATGTTTGTCTATGAATCCGTGCCCGGCACGAGCGTAGAGCATTTTGCGGAAAGCGAAAATGGCGTCAGCTTCACGGTAGAGGGCACAGAGGACGCGCAGATCACACTCGGTCTGGAGGAAGATACGGAATATGATGTAAAAATCAACGGTGAGGATGCGGGCAGAATGCGCACGAACCTTGGCGGAAAGCTGAATGTGAGCGTGGAGCTTGCTGGAATCGGAGAAGTAAAGGTAGAAATTTCAAAATAAATGGCAACCAAAATAAAAACCAGATTTTTCTGTCAGGAATGCGGCTATGAAACGGCAAAATGGCTGGGGCAGTGTCCGGGCTGTAAGGCGTGGAACTCCCTCGTAGAGGAACCGGTTTCCGTGTCCGCAGGCGGAAAAGAGAAAAAACAGGTGCTGTCCGGGGTGCAGAGCGCTCCGGCTGTGCTGAATGAAATTTCGATGGAAGAGGAAAGACGCACGGAAACCGGGATGGGAGAGCTCGACCGGGTACTGGGCGGCGGAATCGTTACCGGCTCGCTGACGCTGGTCGGCGGCGACCCGGGTATCGGCAAATCGACGCTTCTTTTGCAGATGTGCAGGAACCTTTCGTTAAAAAAGCAGCACATTTTGTATGTATCAGGCGAGGAATCCTTACGCCAGATCAAAATGCGCGCGATGCGGATCGGCGATTTTTCGGACACGCTGGAGCTGTTCTGTGAGACGAACCTGAATCGGATCGAGGAGGTAATCCAGCAGAAAAAGCCTCAGATCGTCATCATTGACTCCATCCAGACGATGTACAATGAAGCGGTCAGCGCGGCGCCCGGCAGCGTGTCGCAGGTTCGCGAATCGACTGGTGTTTTGCTGCGGCTGGCAAAAGGGCTCGGTATTTCGATTTTTATCGTCGGCCATGTGACCAAAGAGGGAACGGTTGCAGGTCCCAGAGTGCTCGAGCATATGGTGGATACGGTGTTGTATTTTGAGGGCGACCGACATGCATCTTATCGAATCCTCCGGGGCGTCAAGAACCGTTTTGGCTCAACCGATGAGATCGGCGTGTTTGAGATGCGCCAAGAGGGGCTGACAGAGGTGTTAAACCCGTCGGAATTCATGTTAAATGGCAGACCTGCCGGCGCGAGCGGCTCGGTCGTCTCCTGCTCAATGGAGGGGACTCGTCCGATGCTCACGGAGATTCAGGCGCTCGTCTGCCACAGCAATTTTGGCATTCCACGCCGTCAGACGACCGGAACGGATTTTAACCGCGTCAATTTGCTGATGGCGGTATTGGAAAAACGGCTTGGCATGCAGATCGGGGGGTGTGATGCTTACGTCAATCTGGCAGGCGGCATTCGGATTACAGAGCCTGCCATCGATCTTGGAATCGTGATGGCAATTATGTCGAGCTTCAAAAACAGCCCCGTCCCGGAGGGCGTTGTCGCCTTCGGGGAAGTGGGCCTGAGCGGGGAAGTACGCGCCGTTTCGATGGCGGAGCAGAGAGTGAGGGAGGCGCAGAAGCTCGGTTTCACAACCTGTATCCTCCCCCAGGTCTGTCTCGAAAAAATGCCGAAAATTTCCGGCATCCGATTAGTCGGTGTCCGCAGTGTTGCCGATGCCGCGCGGGAGCTGTAAGAACGCCCTACAGCGGCTGGTTGGGATAACCCGGAAAATAAAACGGAAGGGTCGCACCCGGAACAGGATATACTGCGATCTTGTCGTCGAACAGATTTTTTTCAGACGGCACTTCGTCATTTTTGGAAACCGGATTGACGCCGTCGGGAGAGAGGATGCAGTCATCCGCAAGGTCAGAAGGACGGTCTGATTCTGGAATTACAGGATACATGACAAAAACCTCCTTTTCATTGTTGGATTCAAAAAGCGATAGGAAAGCTTTTGGGATCAGTATGTATCTTTTTTGGGGAAAATATTCTATTGTTACTATTCTATTGTTACAGTTCACCCGTACCGTTTGGGGGCAGATTTCATGCTCGCATGAAAATCTGCTTACAAAAAGGTACGAATGGCGCGTGTGAACTGCAACATTTTGAAAAAGTAGTTGACAAAAGATACAGTGGTGCGATACAATATGATCAAGTTGAGAAGTTATCAACCCACAAAATCAGGCAGGATGTTTTCCGCAAGGAGGATGTCCTGCCATCCCCCCACAAAGATTCGATACCTGCTGATTTCGTGTCAGCAGGTTTTTTATTTGTTCATGACAATAGAATGCTCGCAGAGCGTGCATTCTATTGTTGCATAAGAAAGTTCGTTTCTATACAATGTTATACAATAAAAAACGCTCCGCGAGGATGCACACTCGACGCAAGGGTAGATGGTTGCCGAAGCAACCGCGCCTCGGCGCAAAAATATACTAAGGCACATTCTTTTTATATTTTATATGGAGAATTTATATGGAGAATACGAATGAAAAAAACGGTTTTAAAGGAAAATAATTCCTGCAGAATGCAGTGTATCGCAGAAGAAAATCTGGAACAGGAAATGGACAGCCAGGTAGAGCCGTTTCTGAAACAGGTTCAGATTTGCGGGTGGATGGAGGTCGCGCCCGAAGGCGGTGAATCGCAGGAGCGTGATGTGGCATCGGCAGACAGCACATCGCAAAAGTCTGAGAACGCACCAGAAGACGGCGTGGCTCAGAGAAAAACAGCTAAGACGGGCGGTCTGTATTATGAACTGTATCCGCAGGAGACACAAAAAGGGACGATCGTGATCAGCTATGGCTTTACAGAGTCCTGCCTGAAATATCATGAATTGATTTACTATTTTTATCTGCAGGGATATCAGGTGGCGATTATGGATCACAGAGGGCATGGAAAATCCATGCGTGAAGTGGAAGATCACACAATTGTACACATTGGATTGTTTTCCCGATATGTAAAAGATCTGCACCGGTTCGTCAAAACAGTGGTGAAGCCGATGGCAAAAGATCTGCCGCTGTATCTGTACGCACATTCCATGGGCGGCTGTATCGGCGCATTTTATCTGGAGCAGTACCCTGAGGATTTTGCCAAAGCGGTTCTGAATGCACCGATGTTGGGAGTGAATCTGGGCGGCGTGCCGTCCTGGGCGGCGCGGGTGCTGTGTGATTTTAAAGTGTTCGGAGGCAATGGGAAGGATCGTCTGCTCACACAGGGCACTTTTGATCCGGAAGAGTCTTTTTCGGACGCGTCCTGCAGCTCCGAAGCGCGCCATGATTATTATATGAAAAAACGGCGGGAGGATGAAAGCTGCCAGACCTCTTCAGGAAGCTATGAATGGGGCAGGGAAGCGATCAATGCCGGGAAATTTGTCATCAGCAAAAAGCAGGCGAAAAAGGTGAAGACGCCGGTGCTTTTATTTCAGGCGGGAAAAGATACGCTCGTAACGCCCGGAGCACAAAAAGAGTTTATCAAGAGGATCCCAGATGGACAGCTGGTGGTTGTGCCCGATATCCGGCATGAAATTTACCGCGCGCCAAACAGCGTCCTGCAACCGTATCTGGAAATGATTTTTGAATTTTATGACAGTGGGGAAAAAGTCCTGTAAAAAAGGAGGATCGGCAGAAGTTTTGCTTTCCTGCCGACGATATGAAAGCAAGACTTGTTGCGTATTGACCGCCGGGGTGGTATGATAGAAGAAATGCAGACGGGCATAGTTTGCACAGTTTTGAGCGAAATGGAGATTAGAATGGAACAGTTAGCAATTTTTGGCGGGGAGCCGGTTCGGAAGACACCGATTTCCTATGGGCACCAGTATATTGATGATGCGGACATAGAAGCGGTTGCAAATGTGCTGCGCAGCGATGCGCTTACCTGTGGACCGAAGGTGACAGAGCTGGAGAAGCGTTTGTGCGAAGTAACCGGGGCAAACTATGTCGTTATGGTCAGCAACGGAACGGCGGCGCTGCATCTGGCTGCGATGGCGGCGGGCATTACGAAAGGAGATGAGGTAATCGTAACCCCCCTGACGTTTGCTGCTTCCGCCAACTGCATTTTGTATTGCGGCGGCACGCCGGTATTTGCTGATGTAAAGCGTGACACCTACAATATCGATCCGGAGAGTATCCGCAGCCATATCACGGAGAAGACCAAAGCTGTCGTTGCGGTGGATTTTACCGGTCAGGCAGTGGAGCTGGATGAGATCCGTCAGATCTGCAAGGAGCATAATCTGATGCTGATCGAGGATGCGGCGCATGCGATCGGCACACAGTATAAAAATAAAAAAGTAGGCAGCATCGCAGATTTTACAACCTTCAGTTTTCATCCGGTCAAAACCGTAACAGCCGGAGAAGGCGGCGCGATTGCGACCAACGATGAGAAGCTGTATCACAGACTGCTTCGCCTGCGCTCTCACGGAATTACGAGAAATCCGGATGAGATGGTACATCCGACCGATGCGAAGTGGTACAATGAACAGGTTGAGCTCGGCTATAACTATCGGATGACAGATTTTCAGGCAGCGCTTTTACTCAGCCAGTTAGACAAGCTGGACCGTTTTATCGAAAGAAGAACTCAGATTGTAAAACGCTACAACGAAGCATTTGCAGAGTGCCCGGAGCTTGTGCTGCAGCGGGAGATCCCGGAGTCAAAGACGGCACGCCATTTGTATGTTATTCAGTTAAACCCTGAGCTGCTGACCTGCACCAGAAGAGAGTTTTTCGATGCGTTGTATGCGGAAAATGTGCATGTACAGGTGCACTATCTGCCGGTTTACTGGCATTCCTATTATGAAAAGCTGGGCTATCCCAAGGGACTGTGCCCGAATGCGGAGTACCTGTATGAGCATGTGATGAGCATCCCGCTCTTTTACAGCATGACAGACGAGGATGTGGAAAGCGTCATCACTGCGATTAAAAAAGTGCTCGCTTATTACAGGAGATAGATTGGAGAACGAACATGAAGAAATTTTTGGAGCTCATTTCCGAAGAGATGGGAAAAGGCTTTGAAGCTGCAGGTTATGAGGCACAGTTGGGACGCGTAACCGTGTCCAACCGTCCCGATCTGTGCGAATATCAGTGTAACGGCGCGATGGCGGGCGCAAAAAAATACCATAAAGCCCCGATCATGATCGCCAACGACGTAGCGGAAAAGCTGACGGACAGCGCAGTATTTTCTGAAGTATCTGCGGTTGCGCCCGGATTTTTGAACCTGAAAGTAAAGGACAGTTTTGTCTGCGAATATTTAAAAGAGATGGCTACAGCGGAGAAGTTTGGCGTAGAGCCTCCCGAAAAGAAAAAAACCATCGTTGTCGATTACGGCGGTCCCAACGTTGCAAAGCCGCTCCACGTCGGTCATCTGCGCTCCGCAGTCATCGGCGAAAGCATCAAGCGGATCAACCGTTACAAAGGACATAGGGTTATCGGCGATGTCCATCTGGGCGACTGGGGACTGCAGATGGGTCTGATCATTACCGAGTTAAAAGCACGCAAGCCCGAGCTGCCTTATTTTGATGAAAGCTTTACCGGGGAATATCCGCAGGAGGCTCCCTTTACCGTATCTGAGCTGGAAGAAATCTATCCGACAGCGAGCGGCAAGTCCAAAGAAGATCCTGCGTATAAGGAGGCAGCGCTGGAAGCAACGCTGCGCCTGCAGAGCGGTGACCGTGGCTACCGCGCGCTGTGGAAGCATATTATTGCGGTATCTGTAGCCGATCTGAAAAAAAACTATAGCAACCTGGATGTGGAATTTGATCTCTGGAAGGGCGAATCCGATGCAGACCCGCTCATTCCGGGACTGGTAAATCGTTTAAAAGAATCCGGCCTTGCGTATGAAAGCCAGGGTGCGCTGGTTGTAGATGTTAAAGAGGATACCGATACGAAGGAAATGCCGCCCTGCATCATCTTAAAATCCGATGGTGCGGCGCTGTATGCAACGACAGACCTTGCAACAATCGTGGACCGTATGGAGAATCTGCATGCGGATTCCCTGATCTATCTTGCGGACAAGCGTCAGGAGATGCACTTTGTACAGGTGTTCCGTGTAGCGAAAAAGGCGGGGCTGGTAACACCTGAAACAGAGTTAAAATATGTTGGTTTCGGCACGATGAACGGCAAGGACGGAAAGCCCTTCAAGACGAGAGAGGGCGGCGTTATGCGTCTGGAATACCTGATCCGCGATATCGACGAGGAAATGTACCGTAAGGTATCCGAAAGCCGTCATGATCTGTCTGAGGAAGAGGCAAGAAAGATCGCCAAAATCATCGGTCTTTCCGCAATCAAATACGGAGATCTGTCCAATCAGGCTTCTAAGGACTATATTTTCGATATTGATCGCTTCACTTCCTTCGAGGGAGACACGGGTCCGTATATTCTGTATACAATCGTGCGTATTAAATCGATCCTTGCCAAGTATCAGGAGCAGGGAAAGAGCCTGGAAAACCTGTGCCTGGAAGAGGCACAGGGCGCTTCCGAAAAAGATCTGATGCGTCAGCTGTGCAGCTTCAATGCAATGATGGACAGTGCCTGTGAGGAAACTGCGCCCCATAAGATCTGCGCGTACATTTATGATCTGGCGAACGCGTTCAACAAGTTTTACCATGAGACAAAGATTCTGGCAGAAGAGGATCAGAAGAAGCAGGCAGGCTGGATTGCACTGCTGAAGCTGACCAAAGAAGTGCTGGAAACCTGCATCGATGTACTGGGCTTCTCCGCACCCGACAGAATGTAAAAACAATAGAATGCACGCTCTACGAACATTCTATTGTCATGAATAAAATTCTACGCCGCAGCTGGTTTTTACCAGCTGCGGCTTTTATGTTGTTCGTTTAACCACGCGACAGCTTCCAGACAGCCCTCCTGGGTCAGGGGAAACTGTTTTGTTGTCTTTTGCTCGGCGGGCGTTTTGACAAAGCAGAAGGGCTCTGGCCAGATCGTGACGTCCATACAGTCCCCCTCTTCATTTTTCCCTTTGGAAAGCCGATAGCGCATGCCGCAGTAGCTTCCGGTCTGCGCTTCCTTTTTGATATAGTTCACATGAATGATTTCCGGTGAGATCATAGTCTTTCCTCCAATGGCAGTGCTGCAGTTTTCTGCAGAGATTAGAAAAACAGCGGGATGCCGACCAGTCCGAAGTAGCCGACGGATAAAATCCCGGCGATACTAAGCAGCGTGCGGTAGATTTTTTTCTGGAACAGCTCCGGGACGGTGCTTGCAAGGTATCCGGCGATCAGAATACATGGCAGCAGATAGCGTCCCTGGGCCATGGATTCGATCAGCCAGGAGTTTACAATGGATGCAGCAAGCTCACCCGCCATCAGCAGCGTGCAGATAGCAAAACGGATTTCGCCCTGCAGATTGTCAGGTTGTCGGAACGTGGCGATTCCGATTCCTGCAAACAGTGTAAGATAGAGCAGCCCCATGCACCAGTAGTACCACGCGCCGGTATCGTGATCCTGTAAAAGTCCGCAAAAGCTCTTGTAGCTCATGGCAAACCAGTCCGGGTTTTCGGCAAAGACGTCAGAAAGCGTATAGCCGCGGCTGTACATATGCCAGGACGGGTTCAGCTCTTCGGTAGGGGTAGACGGATTTTTGTCGTAGTCGGCGTACTGGATGGCGACCGCTTCCTTGACCTGGGATTTTTCCGTACCGTAGTGCGCGATGTCAAAGCCAGCCCGGAATGCAAAGACGGCGAGAAAAACGCCCACAATAATCAGGTAATTACGCCAGAGCACTTTTTTCTGTAAGGGGTCTTTCTGCCAGATCAGCCGCAGCAAAAGGACGAAGAAGGACAGCGCCAGAATCGCGAGATAGCACTGCTTTCCGAGGGCGATGTTGCCAAACAAAAGCCCTAAAAGAAGAAAAGCAGGAATATCTCTCCGGCATAATTTTTTCTTTTCTACGGTGCGATAAAGCAGACTCTGCGGGTTGCACAGCAGGCAGGTGATCGCGAAAGCGATGGTAAAATCCAGCGCATCTGCCGTCGTATAGGAAAAAATGTACCAGGACTGGACGCAGATTCCCAGTGCGACCATGAGCCAGTTTTTCTGACGGATATTCCGGACAAAATAAAAGGTGAGGGCAGCAAACAGCAAAAGGTTCGGAACGCGGTAGTAGGCAAGGCTGCAGAACATCGTTTTAAAAAGCAGGGCGATCTTTCCGGCAAGATAAAAGTACCAGGTGTAATTTTCCAGCTTGGTGTAACCGTAGCCGCTGTAGGTCTGAGCAACAGCGGGATCCCGCATATCGGGCGGCAGAAAGTGCGTCATGCCGTAATCCAGACAGGCTTTGACGTCCCATTCGTCGGGATGCAGACCGAGGGCAGAAAACAAACCGATGATACAGACGACGAGCAGTGCACCTGCAATCACCGCCGTGCTGATGAAGGCAAACCAGTCAAAGTGCCCGGAGCTGTCCGGCAGGAACAGCATTTTCAGATAAGAAGCGATACCATTGCGGAAAAATAAAAGCACACAGAGCAGCAGCGCGATGGACAGGGCAAGGAAAAAGCGCTGGCGCACATATAAAACGTGGAGCTTTGCAGCCGCATTTTCGGCAGCCTCCCGGATACTGTTGGCAGAAAGCAAAAAGCTGCTGTCGGGATTTTGCGGTGTGAAAACGAGCTCTTCCCCGTTTAACTGCCAGGAGGCGTTAACGGGGGAAGCCTGGGCTTCCAGATCGGCGGCATCCATGGTAAAAAAGGCTTCCCCGTTTAGAAAAAAGCCGACGTGTGTGACGCGATAGGATTCCTGGGTATTCGTCGGGTCAAACCGAAATAAGGTAAGACTACGCAGATCGGGCAGACCGGAAAAGGTGACGATGTTGCCGTCCCGGGTTCCGTCCATACAGTTGTCCTGCGAAAGTTCGCCATTGTCGCTGTAAAAAAGCTGGGACAGGACGGATGTGTCGTCGTTTCTCAGATAAAGATCTGCCGACCACGAAAAATGATCCGGCGCTTTCAAAACCCAGATAAACGACGCCAGGAATAAAATCAGGATCGGAAGATAAAGGAATAGATTTTTTCTGGATGTATGCATGAAATGTCCTCTTTCGTTATAAAATAAGCTGTTTTCTAACAGTAAGTATAGCGGAATTAAAAAATTTTTCAACTTCAATAGCAATTTGTTGGTGGACTTCGATGAACAAAAATAAGCGGTGGTTTAGGAAAGAACGCAGTGCCTGGAACAAATTCGCCGGGACGGGAACACAGCAGAGCAAATTTTTCTTGACAGGCAGGGCAGCAGAGAGGACAATTGGGAAAAAGAAGTAGCTTGGTCAGATTTTGCAGGAGGGCAGAACCGGATGCCTGGTATACGATTGCCTTGGGCACGACTTCTGCGGAATGGGGAGGGTTCCTTTTTATGATTCAGAAAACGAATGTCTGGAAAACAGCGGCAGGGTTGCTGCTTACAATTTCAATGATGATAAGCTCCGTGCCGGTGACGGCAGCGGTGGCAGAGCCGGCAGTGCAGGTGGAAAGTACACAAGCCTCTGACTACGGTGCGCCGGCATATGGGACAAAAGCGGCGAACCTGCATCGGATCGCCTCACAGGAGCAGGTGCAGACGGTTTCTAAAGCGTTGCAGCCAGTGGCAGATGTGGTCGGCGTCATGACAAAATCGCATAACGTATCCGTGATCAATTACAGTGATGTAGATGAACTCGGACTGATCCGCCGGTCGGACGCAAGCGGCGTGGTGCTGGTGATGGATGGCAGCAGAATTTATATTGCGACAGCAGCGCATTGCTTAAAACAGAACCATACAGAGGTGATTCTGCCGGACGGAACAAAATGCAGCGCTGCCGTGCTGTATCGCAGTGCCGAGACAGACACAGGATTTCTGACGGTGGAATACAGTCAGCTGCCGGAGGAGGTGCTGGGCGGGATTACTCCGGCAGCCGGAGCGGATGCGTCCGCGCTTGGAATGAAAACAGGCGACGCACTTGTTGCCGTGAGCTCTCTGGACAGCCCGAGTTCTGCCAGCTGTATCGGCGTTCTGGATCAGCTGTCCGTCATTTATCCGAACAATCCGGGACAGAATGTACTGCAGTTTTATTCGGAAACGAGTTACGGTTCAAGCGGCGGCGCTGTTTATACGCAGAATGGAATTTGGGTTGGAAGTATTTCCGGCGGTGATACCTACGGCACCTGCTGGGCAGTTCCCTATGGGACGATTTTGACAGAGTTTCAGAAGTGCCTGATTGAACTGGCAGCGCAGAGCGCTGGGCAGTAGAGGAGTTCATGCGCATGCTTTTTTCTGCGTTATGCGCATAGCACAGACAGGAGGAAAAGATTGAAAAATAAAATTTTTCAATCGCGAGATTTGTGTCTGCACGCACTTGACACAAACTCGACATGCGCAAAAAATGTGCGTAGAAATGAGGAAAGCTATGACAGCAGATCTGTATTATGAGACAGCAAGGAAGCTGGTGTTAAAGGACAAAAGAGAGGTTTTTGTGCGGCAGCTGAATGCTGGAGACGCAGAAGCTATGCTGGTTTACTTACAGAAAACAGCACAGGAGACCCATTTTCTGATGCGTCTTCCGGAGGAAGCGGTTTATACGCTGGAGAACGAGCGGAAAATTCTGCAGAATACGAGAGAATCAAAGCAGACATTTATGCTGGGGGCACTGACTCAGGATGGAAGTGTTGTTGGAAATGTGGGCATATTTCCCATCGGGGAACGGTTTAAGGTGCGCCATCGGGCGAGCCTTGGAATTGCAGTAGTTCAGGAATACTGGAATACCGGTCTGGGAACGGTGCTCATAAACGGCGCGATTGATCTGGCGCGCAAGGCTGGCTATGAACAGCTGGAGCTTGGCGTATTTTCAGACAACAGCAGTGCACTCCATTTATATCAGAAGCTGGGATTTCAGGAGGTCGGCAGAATGCCCAATGCCTTCAAGCTCCCGGACGGAAGCTACGCGGACGAAATCATGATGGTGCTGCCCTTCACAAATGCTTCCTGATGTAAAAAGGTTACAGTTCACCCGAGCCATTCGCAAAAACGCCTCTGCGAGGCTTTCCGCGGAAGCTACGAGTGAACTGTAAAAAAATAAAATTACCCATTGACTTTTTCAGAAACCTTTGATATTATAATCAAGCAGTCGCGAAGAGCGGCGAACAATTATGGGGTCTTAGCTCAGCTGGGAGAGCATCTGCCTTACAAGCAGAGGGTCATAGGT
>OLPN01001795.1_pt1 | contig 18321 bp, 19 predicted proteins | sample 1672601 | NCBI WGS metagenome assembly OLPN01 (sample SAMEA3136704, study PRJEB25190) | human gut metagenome | reverse complement strand
TTTTGTTTTACAGCTTGTCCAAATATAGCAGTCTTCCCGCCTGCATGCAAGCCGGAAAACTGCTATATGGTTATTTAAAACGGTATTTCATTTTTCAGCGCAGACTACTCTGCCTGTGCAGTCAGCAATTCCATGATTGCTCCCTGGAGATCGTGGTCCAGGTTCATTCCCTGAAGCTCGGAAATCTTCTCCAGAATCGTGGTGTCCTTGCATATCACTTCATAGACTGCTGTTTTCAGATCAAACTCGATTTGTGCACTTTTCAGAATTTCAAAAATATGGCGCTTGGTCTGATTTCTGTACAGGCTGGTCTCCTCCGGCAGGCGGATCTGGATCTCGTCTTCTGCTGTGATGGCCGGAAGCTCAATAATGAGTTTTCCTTCCTCTGCCAGATAGCGATACGGAAGATCACAAGGAACACCATTAACAGATACCTGCACCGCTGCATCTTCCGGAAGCTCCAGAGCATTCCACTCAACGGTATAGGAACGTTTCTCCGGGATCAGCTCTTTTCTTCCTCTGACTGCTGAAATCGTGAATTTCTTTTCTTTTTCCCAATTCAGCGTGTACTCTGTCAGCGCACAGTCCCCATTCTGGTAAGCAGTCGTCTCGTTATCATCCTCATAAAGCGTAAAGGAACCGTCTGCTCCGCTGAAAATGCGAAGGTACAGTTTTTCCGGATTGGCAGCCGCTTCTTTGGAATCAATCTCTTCTGTCATCGGCACAATTCCGCCAGCCTTGACCAGAACCGGTATGGAATCCAGCGGACGATACATATCAAAAGTTCGTTCCTCCGACTGATAAACCACTCCTGTGAAAAAGTCAATAAAGGTCCCCTTCGGAAGCCAGGTGCTTGCCTTTCCCATATTCAGATTCTCAGCCATCGGCGCGGTGATCGGATTTACGAGCATCTCTGTACCATAATAATACTCATTTTTCACTTTTCCAAAAACATTTCTCCAGCCATGCTCATAATGCAGCGGCAGAACCAGCGGAAGATCCTCTGCAAAAGCCCGGTGGTTCATGGTATACAGATACGGGATCAGCTTATGGCGGAGCCGTAAAAAGTTCTCCATGATCTCGCAGATATCTCTCCGATACTGCCAGGGCTCCTTTCCATTAAACTCGTTTTTCGTGGAATGGAGACGCATGATCGGAGAAAATACGCCCAGCTGATACCAGCGGCATTCCAGCTCATCATCCCGATAGCCAAAGTTATGGCCACCAATGTCATGGCTCCACCAGCCATAACCAATATTGGAGGCTGTAGAAGTAAAGTAAGGCTGAAAATCCAAAGTTTCCCAGGTAATAAAGCTATCGCCGGAAAAGCCGATCGGATATCTGTGGGAGCCCGGGCCTGCATATCTTGAAAACGTCATGGGGCGTTTTTTCTTTTTCCCGCTGTCCAGGAAATGGAAATGGTTCAGCATCCACAGAGAATCCAGGCCCTCGATTTTCGTTCTCGTACCCTGCTGCCAGTCGATCCACCAGAAATCCACACCAAGCTCTTCATGGGGATAGCAGCCGTATTCAAAATAAATCTTCAGTGCTTTTTCATCTGTCACGTCAAAGGGCACCGGCTCTTCTTTTTCGGCAGAGACCCCCATCGCCTTTGCAGCTCCCTCATAGCAGTCCTCAAACCCGCGGATTCCATCGGCAGGATGAAGATTCAGCGTCACCCGCATTCCTTTTTCGTGGAGAGCGTCGATAAAACGTTTGGGATCCGGAAAGAGCTCCCGGTTCCAGGAAAAGCCGGTCCAGCCGCTTCCGTATTTGGGATCTATCTGAACCTTATGCCAGTCCATGTCAATGACTGCCACGCTGAACGGAACATTTTCCTTCTCAAAACGCTTCATGAGCTTCAGATAGCTTTCTTCGCTGTATTCATAATAACGGCTCCACCAGTTTCCCAGAGCGAAACGCGGCAGCATAGGCGTTTTTCCGGTCAGGTGATAATAATCCCTCAGGCAACCCTTTTCATCCGACTGATATCCGAAGAAATAGAAATCCAGCCCTTTCTCCGTCCGCGGGCAGACCCAGCCATTTTCATCCAGAAGCAGTGTGTTTGAATCATCCAGCACAGACCAGCCTTCCAGAGACATCAGGCCCAGTCCCAGCTCACAGCTTCCATTTACCATATCCAGCGTCCGGGCGGTTCCGAACAGATTGCCGGAATGTTCCGGATCTTTCCCGAAAAACCAGCTGCGCGCCTGATCTTTCCCGTAACCCTTGACCTCGATCGTAAGACCATTTGCTGAAAATTCCTTCTTGTCATAATGCAAATGCAGGAAAGAAGTCTCCAACTCCAGTTCCTCTTCCGTCTCGTTCACTTCAAACTCCACCTTCGGAAAAGCACGGTTCCAGACTACCTGAGAGGCCCGATCCTCAAAATGACCAGTCTCATTGTACTCCAGGCGGAGCAGCCGCTCTGTCAACACACTGATGCGGTAAGTACTTCCCTGAATTATGGCAGTCGCAGCTGCCACAGGCTGTGTTTCGATTTTAGGAAACTCCATAATTTACCTCCTTTTCAAAAAAGCTATAGGATGTATTTGATTTTACTCTTTCACTGAACCGATGACAATACCAATAATGAAATATTTCTGTCCTGCCTTGCCATCTGCCCCAAAAAAGATTATAATAGCCGGAGAATACTGAAAAAAGGAGATTATGATTATGGCACAGAATCCCATCGTTACCATTACCATGACCAATGGTGACGTTATGAAAGCGGAGCTTTATCCTGAAATTGCTCCCAACACCGTAAACAACTTCATCAGCCTGGTAAAGAAGGGCTTTTATGACGGCCTGATCTTCCACCGCGTCATCAACGGCTTCATGATCCAGGGCGGCTGCCCGGATGGAACCGGTATGGGCGGCCCGGGCTACAACATCCGCGGCGAGTTCAGCCAGAATGGCTTCAACAATCCGCTGAAGCATGAGGCAGGCGTTCTTTCCATGGCAAGAGCCATGCATCCCGACTCTGCCGGAAGCCAGTTCTTCATCATGCACAAACCGGCTCCCCATCTGGACGGCTCTTATGCCGCTTTCGGAAAGATCACCGAGGGCATGGATGTGGTAAACAAGATTGCCGAAACCGACACCGATTACAGCGACCGCCCGCTGGACGAGCAGAAGATCCAGTCCATGACCGTTGAGACCTTCGGTGTGGATTATCCGGAACCGGAGAAACGATAAGTTTCTGCATAGCAAAAGGCACATGAAAGTCCCTTTATAGCAGGGATTTCTCATGTGCCTTTTCTTTTATTTCTTACGGCAACATCTTCCCGGCGGCCAGATACAGCTCGTACCACTCTTCTCTCGTGAGCACGATATCTGCTGCTTTTGCCACATCAGACAGGCGTTTTTCATTCATGGTACCGACAATGGTCTGGATTCCGGCGGGGTGGCGGAGAATCCAGGCAACGGCGATGCCGTTTGGCGTGGTGTTGTATTTCTCAGCCAGGCGGTTCAGGACCTCGTTGAGCTTCGGATATTTTTCGCTTCCGATGAAGATTCCCTCAAACATGCCGTACTGGAAGGGGGACCATGCCTGGACCGTGATGTTTTTCAGACGGCAGTATTCGAGAACGCTGCCGTCCCGGTTACAGCCCGCGTCGTTCTGGATATTGACGTTGAGGCCTGCGTCAATGGTGGGGCAATGAGCTACGGAAAACTGGATCTGGTTGACCTCAACCGCTCCTTTTGTGGCCTGATTCAAAAGCTCGATCTGCATGGGATTGTGGTTGCTCACACCGAAAGCCCGAACCTTTCCCTGGGTTTTCAGCGTATCGAAAGCCTCTGCCACCTCTTCCGGCTCCATGAGAGCGTCCGGACGATGAAGAAGCAGAAGATCCACATACTCGGTGTTCAGCCGTTTCAGGCTGCCGTCCACAGATTTCAGGATATGCTCCCTGGAAAAATCGTAGCAGATGCCCGGACGGATCGCGCATTTCGTCTGGATCACCACCTGTTCCCGGAGGGAAGGTGTCAGGATCTTTCCAAAGGCTGCTTCCGCCTCTCCTCCTGCATAAATATCCGCGTGATCGAAGAAATTGATGCCGTTTTCCAGAGCTGTGTCCACAATGGCCCGGACCTCATCGTCGGTCTTTCTCTGGGTCAGACGCATACAGCCTAAGCCCACTCTCGATACTTCTTTGACATTTTCACTGATCTTAAACGTTTTCATTCTGTAAAAATTCCTTTCTCAGTCTATATTTCTTATTTTTTCCCGCAAGGGCAGTACCCGGGAGGGCGGCACGGAAAGCTCATCCACGCCCACTTTTACAAAAAACTCCGTCAGCGACTCATCGCTTCCCAGATCTCCGCAGATTCCCACCGGGATCCCTGCTGCCCTGGCATTTTTCACCGTGTACTCGATGAGACGGAGTAATGCCGGATGATGCGAATCGAAATACTCCTCTGTCCTTGGATTTTCCCGGTCCACCGCCATAGTGTACTGGGAAAGATCGTTGGTTCCGATGCTGAAAAACTCTGCCTCCGCGGCCAGAAGATCGCTCAAAACCGCGGCCGCCGGAGTCTCAATCATGACACCCTGACGGACTTTTCCGCAGGGAATCCCGAAATCGGCAAGCTCCTCCTCCACTTCCCTTAAGAGGGCTTTGGCTCTCTTAAACTCCTCCACAGAAGTAATGAGCGGATAGAGAATCGAAACTTCACCGTAGGCTCCCGCCCGGAGAATGGCCCGAAGCTGCGTCTTGAAAAGCTCCTCTTTTTCCAGGGAAAGACGGATGCCCCGAAGACCCATAGCCGGATTGGTTTCCTGCTCCAGATGAAAAGGCTCTCCCTCCATATACGGCGCCCGCTTGTCCGCGCCAATGTCAATCGTCCGGATGACAACCGGTTTGCCGGCCATCATCTCCGCCGCCAATCGATAGGTCTGGAACTGTTCTTCCTCCGTCGGGCAGTGATCCGCCTCCAGAAAAAGATACTCGCTCCGGAAAAGCCCGATGCCCTCAGCTCCGTTCTGCAGCGCCCCGGCCACATCCGAAACGCTGCCCACGTTGGCGCAGAGCCGAACCCTTCGGCCGCTCTTTGTGACGGTTTCCTGGTCTTTGTACTCCGTGAGAAGCCGAATCCGTTCCTGCTCTTCCTTCTGAAGCTTTCGCATATTTTCCAGAGTTTCCTCGTCAGGATCCACATAGAGAAGACCGTTCACTCCGTCAAGGACAGCCATTTTGCCATCCCACTCTTCCCTCACCGGAACTCCTATGAGGGCCGGAAGATTCATGGTCCGGGCCAGAATCGCCGTGTGGGACTGGCTGGATCCCTGGCGGGTCACAAAACCCAGGACCTTGGACTTGTCCATCTGAACGGTCTCACTGGGAGCCAGATCCTCCGCCACCACAATCACCGGCTCTTTTCCCATCTTTTTTCGCTTTCGTCTGCCGCTCAGAATGCCGATAACCCGCTCGGAGATATCCTGCACATCAGCCGCTTTTGCCCGGAAATATTCATCCTCCATGCCGGAAAACATCCTCGCAAAATTGTCCCCGGTGGCAGCCACGGCATACTCGGCATTGACGCCCTGGGTCTCGATGATATTTTTCACAGAATCGCTGTAATCCCGGTCCTCCAGCATCAGCGCATGAGCCTCAAAAATCGCGGCGTTGATCTCGCCCAGCTCACGGACTGCTTTTTCCCGCAGACCATTCAGCTCCCGGACCGCCTCGTCCCGCGCGGCCTCGTAGCGTTTCCACTCTTTTTCTGTGTCCTCCACCCGGTATCTCTTGACACTCTGCTCTTCTTTCGTATAAAACCAGATCCGCCCGGCAGCGATCTTCTGCACGATGGCCCTGCCTTTGTACTGTTCCATAGCTCTCCCTTTCCTTTCCGGTTCAGAGGTAGGTTTCAAAGAAATATTTCAACTTTGCCAGCACTTCCTCGTCGTCGGCGCTGACGATGACCTCATCCCCTTGATGGATTCCAAGTCCCATGACTGCGATGAGTCTGCCCGCGTCGATGGACTTGTCCCCTTTGGTGATGGTCACGGCGCAATCCGCATCCCGCACCAGCTTGGCCAGCATTCCGGCGGGTCTTGCGTGAAGTCCGGTCTCATCCTTGATTACATAACGAAATTCCAGCATTTTGTCTTCTTTGATTTCTTTTTCCATCTGTGTCAGTTCCTTTCTTCTGCAAATTTTCGCATCATCGCGATCTCTTTTGTCCAGCCTTCGTCATCGTTGGGTGTCTCCATGATAAAGGGCAGCCCCTGAAGCTTCGGATGTGAGGCGATCCTGCGGAAAGCCTCCAGGCCGATATGACCCTCGCCCAGCCTTGCATGCCGGTCTTTGTGCGCGCCAAGGGGATTCAGGCTGTCGTTGCTGTGAATGGCCTTGAGATAGTTCAGGCCAATGACCGCATCGAACTCCTCCAGCACCTCATCGAGGTGATTCACAATATCATAGCCTCCGTCCCAGACGTGACAGGTATCAAGACAGACGCCCATTTTTTCTTTCAGCTCCACCCGGTCGAGGATCGCCCGGAGCTCCTCAAAGCTCCGGCCCACCTCAGTTCCTTTTCCCGCCATGGTCTCCAGAAGCACAGTGGTGGTCTGCTCGGTTTTCAGCGACTGGTTTAAAAGGTCGGCAATGAGCTCGATGCCTTTCTCCGCTCCCTGACCCACATGGCTTCCGGGGTGAAAATTATAATAATTTCCCGGGATGTACTCCATCCGGACAAGATCCTCCTGGAAGGCCCGGAATGCAAAATCCCGGACCTCCTCTTTCGCCCCGCAGGGGTTCAGTGTATAGGGCGCGTGGGCAACAATCTTTCCAAAATGATGCTTCGCCGCCAGTTCCCGAAACCTGGCCGCATCTGCGGGATCGATGGCCTTTGCATTTCCACCCCGGGGATTCCGGGTGAAAAAAGCAAAGGTATCCGCTCCCAGCTTCAGGGCATTTTTTCCCATGGTCTCAAAGCCTTTGGCCGATGAGAGATGACAGCCTGTATAGATCATAATAAAACCTCCTGTTTAACCGAGTTTTTTCAGATAAGCCGCATCTTCCGCCGTACATTCCGCCTTGCTGTAGCGTGCTTTCTCGTAGAGAAAATGGGCCGTTTCGTCAGCCACACCGGCATTTCTTTCCGCTTCCTCCGGGGTGTTTGTGTTCGCCGGAGTCTGGCCGGGATCTCCCAGCACCCATTTCCGGTAATATTTCCGGATCTGCTCCCCGGGAGTCTTTTTCCGGAAAAATTTAGGCAGGACAATTTTTGGAGGAGCCAGGCTCTCGGTCACATCTCCGCTCTCGGTCTTTTCCTCGGGGGGCCATTTTTCATAGCGGTTCCGATAAGCTTTCAAAATCTTGTAGACCGTCAGTGTGACCAGCACGATAAGGCCTGTGATCAGCGCAATCGTCACCACATAATAAAGGATATTTTCCAAAGCGAGCATCCAGGCCGGAGGCTCGTAAGTCTCGTCGTCGCCGAGAAGCTCAGACATATCCATCTCCATGCCGCCAGAGGGCTCGAACTGCTCCATGGTAAAGCTGACATCCGGCGTGTTCTCAGACTTGGTAAACTCCGGGTCTGCCGGAGCCTTCCAGTAAGCCACAATCATGACCAGGGTTAAAAGAATGCCGAAAAAAACCATGACGCGGCGGTTTCTTTTTTCCAGGCGCTGCTTCGGGAAACGGTGAAGCTTTTCATTTTCCTTTAGATAAATCAAAAGCCGCTCCCTGTTTCCGCTGAGAATCCTTAAGATAATGACCAAGGCCGCAAAAACGCAGGCCCGGCCCTTGATATAATCCCATTTTTCCACATGGGCGACAAGATAAGCGATTCCCGGCACCGCCAGCATCGGGAGCGCCGGTCCGCCCAGGAACAGGTAATCCCCCTTCCAGCGACCATAAAAATAAGCTGCGCCGCCCAAAACGATGCCGCCGGTCAGGCAGGCCTTCTCGATGAGATCCCGGCCTGCCTCAAAACCAGCCACTCCAAAAGCTGCCCAGAGCAAAAGATAGAAAAGAATACTTTTTCTCCGCAGGGCCGCCTCATAGAGACAGAAAGCCGCCGCCATGGGCAGGAGAAGCCGCCAGAGAGAAAGCTCTCCCGGGTAGAAAAAAATGGGAAGGCTCATACAAATGCCGCCGTAAAGGATCTCGTAGATCCGAAGTTCTTTATCCTTCATGCTCCACCTCCCATTTCAGGTAATCCACGCCGTGAATATTCGGGCCGGACCAGCCTTCCTTCTTATAGAAAACGCCCAGCCACAGGAAGCTCGCTCCCTTTGATGCCATTTTCCGGACGGCATCCTGGAGCGCTTCGCCCTGATTTTCTGTGATGAGGACCACTACCTGCTGGGTAGAGGTGAGCTCATGCTCCATCCTAAGCAACTCCACAGAGATAGGGCCGGGGCGCTTTTTTGCATTCAGATTCAGCCGGCTTAAGGAACGGTTGATCTTCTCGGTCTGGCCTCTTCCGCTGCCCTCCGGCACCTGAACCAGGCTGCCGGAAAGAAGATCCTCGCCGTTCGTGTAAAGAGATGCGGGAATACCTTTTTTCAGGACGCTTCGCAAAAGAGACGCCGCCAGACGGATGGCTTCCTCGTGAATCTCCATATGTTTCCACATCGTCACATCCTCCACATCCACAAAGCAGGCCACCCGGGGCGAATATGTGGAATTCTGGAGATTTACCATAAGATTTCCGGACCGGGCCGAAGCTTTCCAGTTGATGCGGTTCATCGGATCGGTGCCATCGTACTCCCGCATGCCCGCAAAGGCAAAGGGATCCTCCACCATGCCCCGTCTTCCCTCCAGCACTCCTCCCAGGCGGTGCATCGGCAGTTTCAGCCGATCGATAGACACGTCGCCGGGATAAACGTAGAGAAAAGTGTCCTGCGGAATATCCTTGTAATAATTTTTCTCCATCTGGAGGCCTCCGGCGATGAGGTTGGCCTCATGGATGTGATAATAGCCTCTCTTCCTGCATTTCAGCGGAATCGTACGGCTGATCTTCTGATAAAAAGATACAGAGAAAACGTCCCTTTTATACAGCTGGTCGGAAAGGGAGGCATTCTCCTCCTCGTCGATCCCAAGGCTTCGGTCCAGGAGAAATTCCACCTGGAGCATCGGTACCGGGAGCACTTTCCTGTTTTCGATGATTTCGGTGAGGGTGGCTTCCTCCCCCTCCCTGGCCGGGTGGGGCTGAAAATGGACTTCCACATGGAGATCCCTGCTCCAGAACCTCCGGTAGCCCCTTTCCAGAAGGAAGAGCAGAAGGAAAGCCGCCCCTAAGATAAGGATGAGTTTCATTTCTTCTTCCAGTCCTCCACAGGTACTTCCACTCGTTTTAAGATCTCCTCCATGACTCTCCGCTCCGCGTCGGTGTCACCGGCTCCCGCCAGCACCAGACGGTGAGCCAGCACCGGAACGGCCAGTGCCTTCACATCCTCTGGCACCACATAATCTCTGCCTTTGAGCCATGCATAAGCCCGGATTCCCTTAAAGAGGGCCAGCGTTCCTCTGGGGCTCACACCAGAGAGAAGCTCGCCGTCCTGACGGGAAGCCTCCGCGATATCCACCAGGTATTTTTTAATCTCGGGATGAACGTAAATTTTCCGGATTTCTTCCATGGCTTCGAGGATCTCCTCTCTCGTGCAGACCGGCTCCAGCGTTTTTAAAGGCTCCGCGAGCTGAAAACGGTCCAGAATCGCCAGCTCCTCCTCCTTGCTCGGAAAGCCCATGGAAAGCTTCATGAAGAAACGGTCCATCTGGGCCTCGGGAAGCGGAAACGTACCGGAGCTCTCGATCGGGTTCTGCGTCGCGATAACGAAAAAGACCTCATCCAGCTTTCTCGTCTCACCGTCGATCGTCACCTGACGCTCCTCCATACATTCCAGAAGGCTGGACTGAGTTCTCGGGGTGGCGCGGTTGATCTCATCCGCCAGAAGAATCTGGGTAAACACCGGCCCCTCCCGGAACTGGAATTCCCCTTCCTTCTGATTAAAATAGTGAAGTCCGGTCACATCCGAAGGGAGCAGGTCCGGAGTAAACTGCACCCGGCGGAACTCGCCGTTCATGGATTTCGCCAGGGATTTTGCCAGCACCGTCTTTCCCGTGCCCGGAAGATCCTCCAGCAGCACATGTCCCCCGGAAAGTAACGCCGTCAGGATCCTGTCCATAACCTCGTCCTTTCCGATGATAACCTTTTTCATATTTTCTTTGATACGCAGTATATTTTCTCTCATGGGTCTCCTATCTGCCGTTTTTCGGCTGTTGTATTCTCACATTCCAGTCCACCATTTTCAGCGCGGTACTCCCATTTCAGTCTGACTTCATGTGGAGGCAGGTCGGAAATTCTTGGTCTGTCAAAATCTGCGTTATGAGCAGAAATCCATTGTCTGAGCGAAGCGAATTATGGATTTCTGTGAATGTTTTTAGCAGATTATGACGGGCCTTAGAATTTCCCCCTGCCGCAACTGAAAGCCAGACCGGAATTGGAGCACCGTGCATCCTGCCTCATAATTAACTCTTCTCTTTCTCCCCAATTTCTGGTATGGTCATAGTGTACCATAAATTTGAATCAGAAGGAGAAATTTTATGAAAAATTTTGTTTTTTTAGGAGACAGCATTACAGATGCGGGTCGTCTGTGGCTCCCTGAATACAATGGCCTCGGAAACGGCTATGTGAAAATCCTGTCAGAAAAGCTCTCCGATAAATTTTCTGTCATCAACAAAGGCCACGGCAGCTTCACCCTCCCCTTTCTCCTGCGGAACCTGACCACCGACTGCCTCTCCCTCTCTCCCGCCGCCGTCTCCATCCTCATTGGCATCAACGACGTAGGCGTCGCCAAAAATACAGGAAAAAGCCTCCGGGCTCAGGAGTTCGCATCCAACTACGATACTCTGATCCGAAGGCTTCTTGAAGCTTCCATTCCTTCTGTTTTTCTGATGAGCCCCTTCCTTTTTTCCCGGCCCCAGGAATATTTAAACTGGCTCCCGGAACTCCGGGAAGCCGAACATACCATAGAAACTCTCGCCCGCCAGTATCAGCTCCCCTTCCTGCCCCTCCAGGACCGGATGCAGGAAGCCGAAAAATACGGTACAGACGCCCTCACTCCAGACGGAATCCATCTCACGGCTTTCGGGCATGAGCTGCTGGCGAAATGGTGGTTAGAAGCCTTTGCAGACTTTTACTGATTCTCTTCTGCGATCTTCAGGAAGGTAGCCGCATCGGCTCCCTTTTCCAGACTGAGAGAATAGGAATATCCGCCTCTCTGCCAGATCGCTAGGCGATAAATGCCATTTTCTCCTTTAACCGTGATTGAAAAGCTATCTTAACATATGCCAAGCAGGCCTGTATGTAACAAGTTCTCATTCGATCTTCTTTTTCAGTCTTATTGTAAGCTCGAAATAGCTTTTGGGCTGTAATCTTTCCCATTCTGTCATTTTTCCTACTGGGAAGTTCCGAGTGGTTCTCTTACATTTCTTTTTTCGTACAGATCCCTTCGCGGATCTCGTAAATTTCATCACAAACCGTCTTCGCCAGTACCTTGTTATGGGTGATGAAAAGATACGCCGTCTCATGTTCCTTCTGGTATTCCTGAAGAAAATGGACGATCTGCGCCTGAGAGATCACATCCAGCATACTTGTGGGCTCATCCAGGACGATCAGCTCCGGTTCCAGCACCAGAACCCGTGCCAGGGCGGCTCGCTGAAGCTCGCCGCCGGAAAGCTCCAGCGGTGTCCGGTAGAGATGCTCCCGGTGAAGGCCAAACCGCTCAATATCCGCCAAAATTGCCTTCTCGCTGCTGTCCTTTTTCATGAGCTTATAGGGTTCCACCATACTCCGGATCAGAGGCAGCATCGGATTGAAGGAAACTTCCGGGTGCTGGAAAAGGATCTGGATCTTCTTCCGCAGCTCCCCTTTCAACGGATAGGAAAGGCGCTCTCCTTTGTAAAAAATTTCCCCGGAAGAGGCCTCGATCAGCCCCACGATCATCTGGCCCACGGTGGATTTTCCGCTGCCGCTGGGCCCCAGAAGGCCTACGGTCTTTCCATCCGGAATTTCCACGCACACCTCTTTGGCCGCCCAGAAAACAGGCTCGCCTTTTTTCCGGCTCTTGTAAGCCTTAGAGAGCTTTTCCGTTGTCAGAAGCATGACACTCTCCCTCCTTTCCCGTATAAAGCCAGCAGCGTACCTGATGGCCCTCCACCTCCAGCATCGGAGGTGTCTCCTTGCATTTTTCCTTGCAGAACCGGCAGCGGGGCGCATATTTGCAGCCGCCCTCGGCGTAGTCCTCGTGGGCCATGGCAAAGCCCTCGGAAAAATGAAGGCCGTTTTCCGGCATCGCCGCGATCATATCCTGTGTGTAAGGGTGCAGCGGATGCTCCAGAAGTTCCTTCGCAGAGGCGTACTCCACCTGGTTGGAAGCGTACATGACGGAGATGCTGTCGCTGATCTCCCGGGCAAAATTCAGGTCATGGGTCACACAGAGCACAGCCTGGTCTTTCAGGCTGTGGAAAGCATCCACCACCATCTCGATGCGCTCCTCATCCAGTCCCTTGGTGGGCTCATCCGCCAGGATCATATCGGCTCCCGCGATGATGCCCATGGCGATCATGGCACGCTGCTTCATGCCGCCGCTGTAGGTGAAGGGATACTGAGCGGCCACCTCTTCCTCGTCACCGATGTGAAAACGCTTCATCAGCTTTACCGCCTCGGCGATGGCTTCTTTTTTTCCAATCTTCTGATGCTCGATCATGGGTTCCGCCACCTGAAAACCAACGGTCAGAAGAGGATTCAGGCCGTTTCCGCTTCCCTGGGGCACATAGGAAATTCTGGCTCCGCGGATCTTGTCCAGCTGGCAGCGCTTCATCCGGATCATGTCCTCCCCCTCGAAAAAGGCCTCGCCTGTGACGATGGCATTTTCCGGAAGGAGATGGAGGATTGCCAGAAGGAGAATACTCTTTCCGCTTCCGGTTTCACCGACGATGCAGACTTTTTCTTTTTTATTCACCGTCAGGCTCACATTTTCCACTGCCTGTACCCCATGGCCGGAGGCAAAACGCACGGACACATTTTTTACCTCAAGAAGCATCTTACTCTCCTCCCTTCTTAATCTTTCCATAGTAGCCGATGAGCATAAAGCCCAGCACGCAGACGCAGATGCAGACGATGGGCGGCACATACCACCAGTACTGTTTTTTCATGATGCTGTTCCGGAAAAAGGCATAGTGAAGAACGCTTCCCCAGCTCTTCTCTCCGAATTCTCCCAGTCCCAGGAAGCTCAAGCCCGCCTCCGTCATCATGGCGCCGGAAATGGCCATGGCTCCTCTGGTCAGAATGATGTCCTTAATATTCGGCAGAATGTGTTTGAAAAGGATCACCGCCGGGTGAACGCCCATCGTCTTTTCGATCTTGATGAAAGGCAGTTCTTTCAGCTGCATGACCCGGGCTCTTAAGATTCGCGCCGTACCGGTCCAGGCCGTGATGCTGATCGCGATGATCAGGCTCCATTTGCCGGGATTCAGGTAGGCAATCAGAAGAACTGTCAGAGGAAGACTCGGCACCGCCATGGCAATATTTGTGATGGCCGTGATAATCTTGTCTGCCACTCCGCCGAAATAACCGGATACCAGCGCCAGCACCGTTCCCACACCGGTCACGATGAAAGCGGCAAAAATGCCGATATAGAGGGAAACTCTTGTGCCGTAAACCATCTCCGAGAAAATGTCCTGGCCCACATCGTTGGTTCCCAGAATGTGCTCTTTGCTGGGCGGCAGATAGGACGCGATCATCTCTTTCGGGTCATAAGGGGCAATCACCGGAGCGAAAACAGCGATGATCAGGAAAAAAAGAATGATCAGAAGGCCTGCCGTAGCCGCCGCATTCAGACGAATTTTCTTATGCATCCTGAATTCCCTCCTCTCTGATTCTCGGATCGATGGCCGCGTTGACAATATCGCTGATCAGGTTTGCAAAAACCACCAGGGCCGCAGACAGAAGGAAACAGAACTGGGCTGTGGGGAAATCCCGGTTGGACACGGCATTATACAGGATCGTTCCCATTCCCTTCCAGCCAAAAACGACCTCAATGATCATGGAGCCGGAAAGAATACCGCCGAACTGCATACAGAAGGAAGTCGCATAAGGAACCATCGCATTTTTCATCACATGACGGAAAAGGACTTTTCTGGAGGGAAGACCTTTGGACTCCGCCGTCATGATGTACTCCTCGCTCCGCACCTGGGAAACTGCGCTCTTCATCAGCATGAAATCACCGGAAGTCCGGTAAAGAATCATGATAATCAGCGGCAGGAACATATGCTGGAGGATGCTCTGCACCCTCGCCATTCCTTCGACGCCCGGGGAGACCATTCCGTTGATGGGAAAAAGCTTCATCCGGTAGGCAAAAAAGATCAGCAGGATCAGACAGAAACAGTTTGAGGGGACCGTATTCACGATCAAAAGAATAGGCGTCATAATCTTATCAAAGAGTTTTCCCGGCTTCCAGCCCGCAATAACTCCCAGAAGGGCTCCTAAAAGTCCGCCGATGATCCAGGTGGGAATCGACAGAAAAAGCGTCCATTTGCAGGCTTTGAGAACATTGGAGACGACCGGTTTCTGGTTCGTATAAGAAGGACCGAAATCCATGGTCACAATGTTTTTCAGGTATTTTCCGTACTGCACCGGAAGGCTGTCATCCAGTCCATCTACAACCCGTTTAAAATCTATGCCATAATCAAGAAAATCACCAAGAGACGCATCAACCTCGCTGAGCGCCTGTGCAGTGTTCGAATCAGTATTTTCCATAATGTCGTGAAGTTTTTGTCGGATGTTATAAATGGAAAGAGATTGATTCATATAACGTACCTCCTTTTTTATTTCTAAAATTAGAACTGGGGCAAACTATCTTTTATTTTATCATATTTTTGTCAATTGTAAAAGCGGCAGTAGGAGTAGAAAAGGAACGTCAGAACCGACAATTGCCGATTAGGACGTTCCTTTAAATCAATGATTTATTTTACAGTGTTGTTTAGAAATGGATAAGAACTCCGTCAATAATGAATAATTAGTCATCAATTTTTGCAATGGCCTTGGCCAGTTTTTTCTTCATGCCGATATTGCCCTGACGCTGAATCATAATCCGCTGTGCCTGAGGGGAACCGGCACCGTGCATGGATTCAGTTCTATAACCAACAGCAGCTGTACCCAGGGTCAGATTTTCTATCAGACGGAGAATGCGCAGCCTGTTTTCAGTGGAAACTTTGTCAACACCTTTAAGGTATTTTTCAATATACGCCCCAAGTTTAGGGTCACGCAAATCTTTTTCAGATGGCGCTGTGACCATCAGACCACCGGCGATATCTTCTGCTAGACGGGCGATTTCATAAGGAAAGCGGGTGACATTTTGTTTACATACATTGGCGAGCAGAAGGTCGATCAGGTAATTGCCTGCTTTTGTTGCTTTGCCTTCAGCGGAACATGCAATACCGCAGCAATAAAGTGTTTCGTTTAAATGTGTCATTTCAATCAGTTTGTCTTTGATATGAGAGGCTTTCTGAGCACCGTTATAATCAGCGGCAAGGGCAGCTGCGCCAATCAGAACATCACCGACACCGACTTTACATCCGCCATAAGACTGTCTGTGATAGCCTGCAAAGCGTTCTACAAGAAGACCTGCGTATTCGTATTCACCATTTAAGAAGATACGGTCATTTGGAATGAAAACATTATCAAAGATAACCAGGGCTTCTGTTCCGCCAAATTCAGAGTTGCCCACATCAATCTCGGAGCCTTCAAGTTTTCTTGTGTCGCAGGACTGACGGCCAACGATAAGGAAAATACCTTCGGCATCTGTCGGACATGCAAATGCAACTGCATAATCTTTATCATCCGGTCCCATGGCGATAGTAGGCATGACAATGACTTCATGAGAGTTGCTGAAACCGGTTTGATGGGCTTTGGCACCGCGGACAACAATACCATCCGGACGACGTTCTACAACATGAAGATAGAGGTCCGGGTCTGACTGGGCATGAGGAGCCAGGGAACGGTCCCCTTTAGGGTCTGTCATTGCTCCGTCTACCGTCAGGTCGTTATCCTGCACGTATTCAACGAATTTCTTGAAGTTGTCATGGTAGTGAGTACCATACTGTTCATCTATTTCATAAGTTGTGCTGAAAGTCGCATTGAAAGCATCCATACCAACACAGCGTTGGAAACAGGCTGCCGTCTTCTGACCGCAGAGTCTTTGCATTTTGACTTTTTTAATCAGGTCATCCGTGCTTTGATGCAGATGAGTGAAACGGTTGATTTTTTTGCCGGTCAGGGAAGAAGTGGTTGTCATTAAATCTTCGTATTCAGGCATCTGTGCCAGGTCATAGGTGGCTTTAACAGAATTTAAAGAAGGTCTGAGGATAGGGTTATCCACAAAGTTTTCAATTTTTTCACCGAACATATAAATCTGCATGTTCAGTTTACGCATACTTTCTAAATATTGTTCACCGGTCATTAATGCCATAAATAAATTCCTCCTTTGAATGAATAGACATCATATTTTCTAAGTAATATTGAAGCAAAAAGCATGCCAGAAAATTTAAGAGAAAAACAGGGAAAAAGGCGGCGAAATGGGTCTGTTCTTTGCTGAAATGCAACAAAACGTGCAGGATTGCAAAGAAATAGAAAAAAATGGCAGATTTCATGTGAAAAAAACGTGAAAAAAGTTGAGATGCGCTGGCACGGGAATTGCTCTAATTTATAGACGGAATGAATGTTTTTTCAAAGGATTTTGGGAGTGAGTGCTAATGGGCAAAAAGGTTGAATTAGATAACATACAAAGAATATTGGAAGAAGATGTTCGGCCTGCGCTGATGGCGCATGAAGGCGATGTGGAGCTGATTTCTTACAAGTCACAGGTTGTGAAGGTAAAATTACACGGCAAATGTTCTGGCTGTCCCTCTGCGTATTTGACTACGGAGGAGCTAATTGCGGCAAAAATTAAAGAAAAAATGCCGGAAGTGAAAGATGTTGTTCTTGTGCAGGAAGTGAATCCTGAATTGCTTGATTTTGCACGGCGCATTTTGAATCATGAGATATAGTTGTCAAATGCGATGTAGTTATCAATAGAACGGAACAGATTCATAAACAGGAGGAAAAACATGCAAATAGCCATCAAATATTGCGGAGGCTGTAATTGTACCTATCAGCGCGGAACGGCAGTTAAGAAGTTAAAAGCGCTTTTCACGGAACACAATTATGTGGTGGGGGATGAGAACTGGGTATATGATATCTGGCTGGTAGTCTGCGGATGCGAGAAGAAATGCGTTGAAGCGCAGAAACTGGTGGCTTCAGTCAGAACATTCATTGTCTGTTCAGAAGCTGATTTTCAGGAATCATTTCGGGTTTTAAAGCAGTATGGAAACAGTGATATCCAGGTGATGATGAAGAAAGTGTGCAAAACAGGGGATACAGCTTCATTTTCAAAAACATTTTACTGGGCGGATGCACATGCATTCAGCCGATTAACCGGAGACAGCAATCGGCTCCATCTGAATTACGATTTTGCACAGCAGCATTTGTTTCAGCAGCCTGTGATACATGGGATTCTCGTTTCGAGCCTGATGTCAACTGTCATGGGCACACAGCTTCCGGGGGAAGGAACGGTGCTGATGGATGAAAAAGTTACCTATAAGAAGCCGGTTTATTCAGGAGATACGGTGACGGCTTCAATAGAAATGACAGAGATTAAGTCATATACGGAATGTTATATCGGGACATTAACAGGAAAGTGTGTCAACCAGAATCAGGAGATTGTAGCAGAAGGCGTTTATCATCAGTATATGGATAAAAAATTCTTTGAGTTGGAGGAAGAAGAAAATGACAAATCTGGAGAAATATAATCAGGTATTTATGGAACACTTTGAAATCAGTGCAGAGGAATTGCCGGGATTAAAATACAGAAGTTATGCTAAATGGGATTCCATGGCCCATATGGAATTATGCTCAATTTTGGAAGAAACGTTTGATATTGCATTGGAAACGATTGATATTCTCGCTTTTTCGACTTATGAAAAGGGAATGGAGATTATGAGAAAATATGGTGTGGCGATGTAATTTATGAAAGAAAGCAGATTAGAAGAAGCGATCACGAAGCTTTTGGAAGAGAAGCCCTTTGACACAAATCAGAAAGATAAAGAAGCCCTTTATTCGTCATTGATGCCTGCTATTCATCAGCATCATCTGTCTGAATGTGAAGCTTATTGTCATATATGGCATCATCTTGGACACGTAGAAGGAAGCCAAAAAACAGATATACAGAATTTTTGGAATTTTGCCCCGCTTCCGGTGGGATTG
>OLPN01001785.1_pt1 | contig 18360 bp, 28 predicted proteins | sample 1672601 | NCBI WGS metagenome assembly OLPN01 (sample SAMEA3136704, study PRJEB25190) | human gut metagenome | reverse complement strand
CGTATAGAGTGGGGTAGGGCTTGATTTGATTGAAAGCCTTTGATGTTCAAAGAGTTGTGCGTGTTCGGTGGAAATGGCGGCGCAAAACGAAATGTTTGCATGGATTTAATTGATGTTTACGTGGAGGGGTTGTTGAGGCTCGTTTTGTTGGCGGATCTGTTTGTTTCGGCTTACATGAGGTTTACGTGGGGCTGAGGTCAGGTGGAGTAGGGGAGTGGCGGCTGTTTGTGCCGCTTTTTTGTGCCTTGCTTTTGAAAAAATGCAATTCAAATATATTCCATATAATGATTATTTAGTATATTTGTAACCGTAAATAATGAGAATATGGCAAAGGTTATACATGTGCATTTGACGCACGGAATAGACGGAACGAAGCGGAAAGACTGGTATTTCAGCAGCATTTCGGCGGTTTATACGGTTTTGACGGCTGAACAGGTGGGCGCAACGAAGAATTACCTGCTGCACGCAGGGTTGTCCGGCAATGGTACGGTATGCACGAAACGGGCTATAATAAAGCAATCTACGCTTATTTCTGGCGGCTCTGGCAGTCATTCTAAAGAATGATGTTTCGGTGGGCTTAGAACGCAATATGAACGGCATTTTGCCGATGTTTTTACGGGAGGTTGTCACACCTCCTTTTTTATGCCTAAAAGGCCGATTCTGGAGTTAGGGTTACATTAAGGGTTACATTTTAGGGTTACACCTTTTGAAGTTTAGGGTTACAAAAGTGGGTTTTGAGGGTACGCACGGGGGAGGGGTATAAATACCATAATTTTAATTTCGCCCCCGATTTTTGCGGTGATACCCCCACCTCAAAAACCACCGTTTTTCTCTCCTATCCTCCTGTAGAAGCCCATAAAATCGGGAATGCCGGCAGTTATTGTGGCGTAATGGAAGGGGACACCAAAGGGAGGGGGACAAACTCAGGCGGAAATAGGGTACATTTCAAGTACAGAATAACGCACGTAGCATTTCACCGGCGTAAATGTAGAACGAATCCTCCTACCCGGCATTTGCAGTACCAGAAATGGGGGCATCCAAAGCATCTTTTTCCAATCGGTGCCGCATCTGCCTTATTTGCTCTTTAAGGCAACCTATTTCTTCAGCTTGTTCGCGTATGGTAGTATCTTTTGTTGCGAGTATTTTTTCAAAAATAGGCGATAAGTGGTCTTCTTGTTGCACTGAAGTACACTTAGTTTTTAGAATATCACCTTTTCCTGTGAGAAGCCAACGTAGGTTGATATTTGCAGAAATTTCTGCATTTGTAAAACGCTTGAAGAAGTCATAGCTTGGTGCCGACTTTCCATTGAGTATGTCATATATTGTTTGGGCACGTGAATAGCCTAAACATTTGGCGAAAGAGTTGGGGCTTTCCCCTACCCTCTCTATTATTTCTGCGATTCGAGCAGAAATTCCTGTATTTTTTTCTTCTTTTTCTTTTGTCATTGCAGAATTTTCTGTATCTTTGCAGCGTGTTCAATTAAGAACGAGCGGCCAAAGATACTAAAAAGGCGCGAGAGTAACGAATTTTAAGGATTAAAGAAAATGAACGACGAAATCAAAGAATGGAAAACCCAGAGCGTGAAACACAAGGTAGCGTTCGTGCTGATGGTAGATGGAGTTTCATTCCACTACAACGAGGAGGACGGCATCGTGTTCACCGCACCGCAGTCCTATATCAGAAATATGATAGACCGTCTTGTGACCTGTTATGGGTGCAGCGTGAAACCGATAATCAAAGAGTATTAACAACAAAAACAAGTGAGACAATGAAAGCAAAAGTGGTTATAGCCCAAGCGACAGCTGATACAGCCGGACACCTTTACGAGTTAGCAAGAAAGATGTTGAGGGAAACGCCTATCAAATCCTACCCCTGTGTGGATTTCCGTGCCGTGTTCTCCCCTGTTGATAAATACGATTTGGGGTTTGTGAAGCGGGTGTTGGCGGATCATGGCTTTGCTTTTAGTGTGGAAAATGCGGAATAACAACAATAAAACAAGTGAGACAATGAACAGGAAAGAATTTGAAGAGCGTACAAGGCGGCTGATTACGGACGAGGATTACATACTGGTGGAGAACCTCTATTTAGCAGCAGGAAACATGGACAAGGACAAGTTCTGTGATGAGATGCGCAGGATGTGCGCATACGATGCAGCCAATGACCATATAGAATTGCGCGAGTGCCTGAAGGAAATCGGGCGGCACGTCGGCGCGAAGGATGCCGAACTGAGTTTCCTGAAGAGGAGGGTGGAAAGAGTAAAGATGGAGCTTGCCGAGTTCCTTGTCGGCAAGGCCTGCGCCTATGAGGATTCTGATTTTTACAGACAAGCCGTGGTGCTTGTAGGGCAACGTGAGGTGACGCGCATGAAGCTGGAGATGGACTTGCCTTTGTGGAATGAGGACAAGGAATACATAAAGGAAAACTTGAAATAGAACCGAGCGTGACAACCCGGAAGGCGTTAAGAGACGGGTGACGATGTGGAGAGACACATGGGGTAATGGTTTTTGCGACGGGGTTCGATTCCCCGTGCCCCTCTAATATAAACCAATAAAAACAAGTGAGATATGAAGAAGTACATCCACATTACGAAAGAAGACAGGAAGTTTATCATGAAGGCTCTTGGCGTTACAGAGCGGATGGTTTTTAAAGGAATCCGTTTTGAGAGCGATTCGGACTTGGCCAAGAAAGTCCGCAAGCTGGCGATGGACCGTGGCGGCATAGTCATGGTGGAGATACCCGAAATAGAGTGCCTGTTCGATGCTGACCGTTATATGCGTCAGTACCTGCCGAACAATACGCTGCTGGAGTTCAGCTTTGACGATGGCGGCTGCGATGTCTTCCACAAGGGCGAGAAAGTGCGCCGCTATGAGAACGTGGTGGTAAGCGATATAAAGAACATCCAAAACTGGGCGTTGGCATTGAAGTAAGGGAGGCGGAAGCATGGAGTTTTACGGCAACAAACTTTGCATATCGGCACGTGAGCTTGTGGACGGTGGCATTATGAGCCTTCCGAACTACAAGCAGCTGTCCGCCCGCGGGCGCATCGATGTGGTGCGTTCCGGCAAAGGGCTTGGGCGGTATGCCTTGGTCGCCGTTGACAGCCTTCCGCTCTCCTACAAGGAAAAGGTCGATGAGAAGTACCCCGGCGGCAACGCCGTCCTGCTCCGTGGCTGGATATTGTCGAACTACGAGCTTGACCAGGCAGCCATGACCTATTTCATGGACTGGGCTGCCCGCGAGCACAGCGACAAGGCCACGGCGGAGCTTGCCAGGCGATACGCCGTGAACGCCTCTGTGCTGAACACCTGCATCCGCCTGTACAACCGCAGCCGTGATTACCGCAAGCTGATGGGCGAGAAGTACAACTGGGACATGATGGCGGCGACCATCGAGACCCTGCGCGAGGAGTTCGGGCACGACCTTCCGGCCAGTACCCTCCGCTTCCGCAAGAAAGTGAACGAGTACAAGCAGTACGGTTACGAATGCCTTATCAGCGGCAAGTTCGGCAACCAGAGCGCGAGGAAGGTGGACTACAAGACCGAGCGTCTCATCCTGAGCCTCGCGGCGCAGGAGAACAAGCCCTACAACAGCAACGTGCATGAGATGTACATCGCCTTTGTGTGCGGCGAGCGTGAGGCGTGGGACTTGAGTACCGGCGAGGTTTTCAACCCCGATGACTTCACCGACAAGAACGGCGACCCGAAGGAACTGAGCGAGAGCACCATCAACAACGTGCTGAACAAGCCGAACAACAAGCTGCTTGTCAACCATGCCCTCATGAGCTACACCACGTTCATGCACGAGCAGATGCCGCACGTCCACCGCCATAACGGGGAGTTCTCCCTGTCGCAAATCACGATGGATGACGTGGACCTGACACGCAAGCTGAAGGACACCAAGCAACGGGTACACGCCTATTATGCTTACGACGTGGTGAGCCAGTGCGTGGTCGGCGCGAGCTACGGCCGCAAGAAAGACCAGATGCTCGTTGTGGACTGTTTCCGTGACATGTTCCGGCTCATCGAGCGCAACGGCTGGGGGATGCCTGCCGGCATAGAGGTGGAGAACCACCTGATGAGTGAGTACAAGGAAGGGTTCCTGCAAGCCGGGGTCGCGTTCAACTTCGTACATTTCTGCGCCCCTCAGAACTCGCAGGAGAAATATGCCGAGCCCCTGAACGGCGCGAAGAAGCGCAGCGTCATCCACAAGAACCACGCCGGTATAGGACGTTTCTACGGCAAAGGCAAGTGGCGCACGGAATACAAGAAAGTCAGCGACGAGTCCAATGACACCTACGAAGACCGGGAATATTTCACCTTCGAGCAATTGGTGGCCGATGACCGCAGGGACAATGCCGAATGGAACGACACCCTGCATCCCAACCAGAAGAAATATCCGGGCATGACCCGCTGGCAGGTGCTGATGGCGAAAATCAATCCGACCCTGCGCAAGTACGACAAGCTCACGCTGAGCCGCTTCATCGGCGAGCGTGTGGAGACCAGCATACGGCGCAACTCGACGGTGCGCGTCGCATACGAGGACTGGTGGCTGAGCGACACGTCGGTACTGGAACGTCTGCAGCCTAACGATTACAAGGTAACGGCCTACTATCTGCCGGACGACGAGGGAAAGCCCACGGACGTGTACATATTCCAGGGCGACCGCTTCATCGACAAGCTGGAAAATCACGGTACCTACAACCGTGTGATAGCCGAGCAGACCGATGAGGACGTGGTGAACTATATCGAGCAACAGAAAAAGATAAGCAGTTTCGGCAAATACGTCCGCGACAACGCCATTGACAGGATCGGTACGGCAATCGCACAACCGGCGGAAGAAGAGGCCGCAGAAAGCCTCGTGTTGCTTCCGGCATCGAAACCGGATGAGCCGGATGAGACCTACGAATGGCAGCCTACGGTGGACGAGGCTTCGCGGGGCATCGCGGATATGTAAGAATACGATTAGAATAACATTAAAACAGCGTTTGAACTATGATTACAGAAGCGCAGAAAAAGAAGATTTTGGGAGCGGTGGCCGCCAACCGTGCGAACTATCCGAGCGACGCGAAGCACGCCGCCTCCCTCGGCATCAGCACCTCGGTGTACAGTGCCGTAAAGAACGGCCAGACGGAAAAAGCCCTGAGTGACGCCAACTGGATAAGCATCGCCCGGAGGTTGGGCGTGAGCCTCCGCGCCGACATGGAGTGGAAGGCCGCCAAGACCGCCACGTTCGAGTATATAACCGCCCAATTGGAGTTCTCGCAGCAGTCGAGCCTGTCTGCCATCCTATGCGACATACCGAACATCGGCAAGACGTTCACGGCCCGCTACTATGTGCAGAGCCACAGGAACGCGGTCTACATCGACTGCTCGCAGGTGAAGACCAAGCTGAAGTTAGTGCGGAAGATTGCCGCCGAGTTCGGTGTGAACAGCCGGGGCAGGTACAGCGACGTGTATGATGATCTGGTTTATTACCTCCGCTCGATGGACACCCCGCTTATTATCCTCGATGAGGCCGGCGACCTGCAATATGAGGCTTTCCTTGAGCTGAAAGCCCTGTGGAACGCCACGGAACGGTGCTGCGCATGGTATATGATGGGCGCGGACGGGCTGAAGGAGAAGATAAACCGCTCCATCGAGTGCAAGAAGGTGGGCTATACGGAAATGTTGAGCCGCTATGGTGACCGCTACTCTAAGGTGACGCCAGACGATGGCAAGGAGCGTGAGGCGTTTCTGAACGCACAGGCACGTATCGTTGCCCAAGCCAACGCCCCGAAAGACGCGGACATTGCCCAGATTGTTCGTAAGACACGCGGTGGGTTGCGGAGAGTGTACACTGAGATTGAGAAACTTAAAATGGCGATGGCATGATGACAAAGATTGAAATGCAAGCGATGGATGCCGTTATCGGTATCCACCGTGAAATGAAGCAGGCTAACGAAATAGACTGGGAACAACGGCGGTATGAGATAGCCAAGGATGTGCTGGCGTCATCCTCCATAACAACGGCAGTGGACTTGTTGAGTGCCGGTTATTCCATTGGTGAGGACAGTATGGAAGTGGCATGTGCTAAACAGGCTGTAGCAATGGCTGACGCACTAATCGAGGAACTGAAGAAGGAGGTTCAGCCATGATGACCGGTGTATTGCCCAAGGAAGGCACAGTGTACCGTATTCTGCTGAAAGGTAGTGAGGCGGCAAGCGTACTGACCGAATGGTGGGAAGCAAGTGTGTGTGCAGACTTGCGTGTGCGCAAGGCCAAGACCCCGAAGCATATAGTGGTTGAGACAACGGACGCGGTGTTTGCAAGCCATATCATACAGATGTGGCCGGGCTGCCCGGTAAACATAAAGGAGCCATAGTCATGAAGCGTGCATTGACACCGCGTGACATAGCGGCCAAGAAATGGAAGACCCTGCCGTGGGGCGAGAAGTGGAGCAAGCCATTCGGCTTCCCGGCAGATAATGCCTCATGGTTCATCAGCGGAGCCAGTGCCAGCGGCAAGAGCAGCTTCGTCATGCAGCTTTCGCGGGAGCTCTGCAACTACGGGACGGTACTCTATATGAGTTATGAGGAGCGTGTGAACCAAAGTTTCCAGCGACGCATGGGTTATTTGAAGATGAACGAGGTGCAGGGACGCTTCCGCGTGGTACCGGAAAGCACCCTTGACGAACTGGTGGAACGGCTGAAAAAGCCCAAGAGCCCCAAGTTTGTTGTCATAGACTCCTTTCAGGTCGCCCCGTGGGATTATTCGAAGGCCAAGGAACTGATGGACAGTTTCCCGAAAAAATGCTTCATCTGGATCAGCCAGGAGAAGAAGAGCCAGCCGATGGGCGGCGGGGCTATGAAGCTGAAATATATCTGCGACATGAAAGTACGTGTGGTGGGTTACAAGGCATACTGCCAGGGACGCGCCATCGGCGAGGCCGGAAGCTACTACGTCGTATGGGAAGAAGGAATCATTCAAACGAGCAATAATTTGTGATATGGACAAAAGCGAGAAAAATATATGCTGCATTTGCGGCAGGGAGATAGAGGGCTACGGCTACAACCCGTACCCCGTGAAAGAAGAGGGGCAATGCTGCCGCCGGTGCAATTACGAGGTGGTGGTGCCCGAACGGTACAGGAGACATTTAGAATACCAAAAAACGAAAGGATAATGGAGAAGGACAAGGTTTACATCAGCGGGGCGATAGCCCACTATGACATGAACGAGCGCAAGGAGGCATTCGGGGATGCCGAACAGCGCCTTCGCGGTATGGGCTTTGATCCGGTCAATCCGTTCAAGAACGGACTGCCGGACGAGGCTCACTGGAGAGAACACATGAGGGCGGACATCCGTCTGCTGCTCGACTGCGAGTTTATCTACATGCTGCAAGGCTGGGAACTGAGCAAAGGTGCGAAGCTGGAGCTTGACGTGGCCAGTTCGTGTGGCATTAAAGTGTTGTTTGAATAATCATTAAACCGTGGAAATTATGAACGAAAAACAGAAAGTGCAGGTCGTGTTTGAGTTTGACCGTTCCGAATATGATGCATACCTCTTTTTAATGAAGCAGAAAAAAACGGAAGAGGTCGATAGTATATGGGACACTATGGTCAAGGAACCGGTGATGGCAGATTGCAGTTTGCTTGACGAAGAAGAGCAAACCGTAAAACTTCTGATGATAAGTTTGGCCATTCTTTCGGTCGAGAATAAAGTAAAAGAATGACTATGGCACAGGAAGTAACCAATTTCGCCCGGTTCTACGCATCATTCAACAAGCTGCCGTATGACGGCGACAGGGAAGAGTTCAAGAAGAGTATCGTGATGCAGTACACATGGAACCGCACGGACAGCCTCCGTGAGATGACCTCGAAGGAATACAATGCCTGTTGCGCCACATTGGAGAAGCTGTCCGGACAGGACGAGTGGCGGCAGAGGCTGCGCGACGAGCTGCGCAGGCAGCGTAGCGTATGCCTGAAGCTGATGCAGAAACTCGGTATCGACACCTCCGACTGGGCACGTATCAACGACTTCTGCCGCCATCCCCGGATAGCAGGCAAGCCTTTCGCCCGGATAACGACGGAAGAACTGGAGCAGCTTGCCGTGAAGCTGCGCTCCATCCAGCGTAAGGGCGGGCTTAAACCGAGAAAGGAACAGGAAGCAGGCAAGGCTGCTTGTACGGGATATCTGTTGGTTGGACTTGATAACATAGGACAGGCATGAGAAGCAAGGTCAAAAGAGTAATGGACTTAATCCATGAGATACAGGACGAGGAACTGCATGACAGCCACTGTATCGAGTTCCTTGAGGAACTGGAATACGCGATTGAGCATGAGATAGAGGAAGGCCGCTGGCCGGAAGAATTTGAAGACGAATAATCAACCCAAGTAATAACCATCAAAATTTACCACAATGGCAAAAAGAGAAAAGAAAGTAATCATTACCGGCGTGACCCGTGAAGCCGCCGACGAAGCGTTTGCAAGCTATGCGAAGGCAGACGCGCAGAGTGCGAAAATTACGGCAGACATCGAGCTGCAATGTGCGAAGATCCGCGAGAAGTACGCCAACAAACTGGCAGAACTGGAGGGCGAAAAGGAGAAAGCCTTTGACACCCTGCAAGCCTACGCCACCGAGAACCAGGCAGAACTGTTCTCGAAAAAGAAGAGCCTTGAGATGGCGCACGGCGTTATCGGTTTCCGTACCGGCACACCGAAGCTGAAGACCCTGAAAGGCTTTACCTGGGCGAGCGCGTTGCAGCTTGTCAAGGAGTTCCTGCCCGGCTACGTGCGCCAGACGGAAGAGATAGCCAAGGACAAGCTGCTTGCCGACCGTGACACCGAGGACATGGTCCCGCAGATGGCGAAATGCGGCATACAGGTGGCGCAGGACGAGACCTTCTATGTGGAACCCAAGAAAGAGGATGCGGCATGAAACGGAACGTGACCAAACCTGCGAAGATAGCCCTGTGCCGTGTATGCCACGGCACGGGGCAGGTGAAGAACGACGAATACGAGCCGTGCCCCTGCACCCAGTGCGGCGGCAGCGGGCGCGTGACGGTAAGTGCGAACATCGAGCTGGACATCCGGCCCTACAAACCCAAGAAGGAGTAATATATGGCAAAGCGACGCGGAGTAAGTTACAAGAAACGTGTTGAGGAAGTGAACAGGATATATGACCGGGAAGCCAAGCGCGGAGTACCCAACCGCGAGATATGGCGGCGATACATATATCCTGTGTATGGCATTACCGAGCGTACATTCTACAACCTGCTCAACGCGATCGCGGAAGACAAGAACAAGATAGCTGACGATGACGACATCCGCCAGCTTTTACTCTTTAATGACGAGGACTTCAAAACGGAAGGGATATGAATAACGACGTAGCAAGAATCATCAAGCAGATATTGAAAGACATCCGTGTGGAGATGGAAGATGAGTTCAAGACGAATTTCGAGCGTCAGGCATTCTTCAGCGAGGCTTGGGAGCGGCGCAAAAGCCCCATCCGTAACGAGGGACGTGCCATATTGATAGATACCGGGCAACTGCGACGGAGTATCAGTAGCCGTGTGACGGAGAACAGCATCGTCTTCTATACCGATTTGCCTTATGCAGCGATACACAACGACGGCGGCGAGATAAAGGTGACGAAGCGGATGAAGGGCTACTTCTGGCACAAGTATTACGAGGCCACCGGCTCGTTCGGTCGCAGGAAGGACGGCAGCTTGCGCAAGGACAAGAAGAACGCCCGGCTTACCACCGAGTCCGAGTTCTGGAAGTTCATGGCATTGAAGAAGGAAGGCAGCACGATAAAGATACCCCGCCGCCGGTTCCTCGGCACGTCGCCGGAAGTGGAACAGGCGGTCAGGAAAATCATCGAAGAGAACATAACCGAATATTTCAACATTGAATTCGACATCAGAAGAAAATGAGAAAGGAACTGTATAATATGCTCTGCAAGGAGCTGAAGGAAGTGGGCGGTGGCATGATAAAGCACATCGACCTGTGGAACCACAACGTGGAGTTCATCGAGCAGGAAGAGAACTGGGCACGCCCTGCTGTGTTCGTGGAGTTCTGCCCGATACGTTGGAAAGCGATAGTGGACGGCGTGGAGTATCGGGCCGAGCCGGAAGTGAAGCTGCACATCGTGACCGACTGGAAAGGAGCGGCAAGCGAGGGCAGCTCATTCAAGGAAGAGGCTTTAGAGGTGTTTGACCTGCCGGAACTGATACATGAGCGGCTGAGCTGCATGGAGGGCGAGACCTTCAAGGTGTTCGACCTCGTGGAGAGCCAGACGAACCACAACCATGAGGAGATTGTGGAGAACATCGAGGTGTATTCGTGTGTAGCTTTCAAGCGGCTGCAATAAACGGCCGCGTTCAAAACGAAAAGCCTCCGACGGACAAGTTACCGCCGGAGGCTTTTCGTTTCAACAGTGGGCAAAGAAACGCCGTCAGACAGCCTCCTTCTTGTAGAGCATCATGTCCGTGTAGGAAGCGTTGTAATTCATGTGCGCGTTGAATTCCACCCGGACGCATTCCTCGAACGGATTGCCGATGTCCCGGTTCCTGCCAATCCACTCGCACAGTTCGAGGATGGACGACTTGTTGGAGGTGAAATAAATGAAAGCGTGTCCGGCAAGCACGTTCAGCACGTCAAGGTAGTCCGACATCTGCCAGTACATGGTATAAGTTCCCACATCCGTGGAAAGGTAAGGTGGATCGACAAAGAAAACCACATTTGGGGTGTCCTTGTATTGCTCGAATACCTCCTTGTAGTCGCATGACACGATTTCCAGCCCGTCCAGATAGTCCGCGCATTCAGGGTAGTTGGCTTTGCGTATATTGTTGTAGAGGGCTTCCTTCCTCATTTCCAGTACGGACAACCTGTATTTCATGGAGAACATGAGCGAGGAGGACAGCGTGATAAAATCGACATAGCCGACCGTTCTTTCCTCTTGTTCTATGCGCTTGAATATCCTTTCGCGTAGTTCCCCGGTGATTGGCCGGTGGCGTGGCACGGCATCGCCCACCATATTGCGCAGGTCGGCAATAAGGCGGTTCGTCTGCGGGATATGCGCCAGCCGGCGGCGGTAGTTGTCGAAATCGTTATACACCACGGTGGCATCCGGCTTTTGGCATTTCGCGATGTGCGAGAGCAGCCCGGAGCCTCCGAACAAGTCCACGAACACCGTGTCATCCGGGAACAGTTCCAACACCTTTATAAACTCCTTGGCGAACATCCGCTTCTGCCCTACGAACGGGAGCGGTGCGGACAGATACATTTTCCTGCTCATACGTTCAACTCGAATTTGACGTTCTCGTTTCCGGCAAGCAGCTGCTCCGTCCGGCTGATGTTGTTCTCGTAGATATGCACGTTGCCGAGGTTGAGCGTGATGGACTTCAGCGGCAGCTCTATTTGGCGTGACATGAGGTAGAGGTGGTAGATGTCGGCTGGCAGTCCGAGGTTCGCGTCGCTGCTCCGCTGGTACGCCGTCATCACCAACTCGCCCTGCTCAATCTGGAACTGCACGAGACTCAGGCACGGCGCTTGGTTGCTCTCCGCGTCGGTGGATCCGAGGAACAGCACGTAGTTCTTGCTGCTGCGTTTCTCCCGGTTGATTCTTGCTATCAGCCCCGGCAATTTCTCAAAATAGGTGGGATAGCTGTTCACAAGTATGGAGCCGCAGTAGTCCCACCAGTTGATGCCCGCCTCGCGGTACTTCTCCACGTTGCGCTCCCCCTGCATGAAGAGCTGCAGCTCGCTTTTCAGTTTCTTCCGCGCTATGGAATGCCCCTCGAATATGTCGAGGAGGTCGGCAGGGGTGAGCGTGAGCCGCTCGTTTAGGAGATAGCGGATGTTCCCTTTCCTGTTCTGCTGCGTCTTCCCGGACGCAAGCACCCTGTCAAGGATTTGGTAGTATTTGTTCATGATGTGCCGTTTTTGGTTACGGCACAAAGGTAGCATGGTGCGTAGCCTCCCCAATGGGGTGGCACGCTGATTACACTGCACACAGGTTGCAGTCCGACCGCAGCCGTTTGATGAGCGCGTACACCTTGCGCTCGCTGACGGCGTAACGCTCGGCCAGTACCGCCACGATATAAGAAACTTTCTCGCCGTTGGCGAGCAGCCTGTTGTAGTCGTTATACAGTTCGATATACTGCACGTCATCCATCCGGATGCCCACGTCCCGGCAGATTTTCAGCAGTTCCCTGTTCAATTTCAGTATCTCAATCACTTTCATTTCCGATAATTTTTGTACTTTTGCACCGTCTCACTTATTTATTGTGCGCTTAATAGCGCAAAAACGCGAACAAGGCGAGCGAGGGTATATGCCCCCGGTCGCGCCTTGTTCGCGTTTAGTGTTAATAAGTAAGTGAGACGACTAATTAACAGGCCGGGGGCTTTTTCTATCCCTCCCCCGAACGGGATTCATTCAATTATCCAACCCGATATTCTTCCAAGTCGAAAGCGTCCTTCTTCTTCCATCCGTCGGCGAGTGCAGCCTGTATGTGGCCCATGGTCTTGGTGTAGAAGTCCGTCAGCTCCTCCAGCGTGTCGAACGTGTGGTAGTGCGGTTCCGTGTCCGTCCCGAACTTGAACGTGACTGGCAGCGTCTTTCCGCCCGTCTGCACGGCGAGGTCGTAGGCCGACTTGTAGTTGAACTGGTTTTCACTTGACAGCCATACCGGCACGCCGTCGTAGCTGAATCCGGAGAGGATGGCCTCGTCCGTCCGGCTGTTGTACCATGCCATGACCGTGGAGCGTATCTCCTCGTCCGTCGGCTTGTGGCCGAATTCCTCCTCCATGTAGGAGGCGGAGCCGTTTTCGCTTTCCTGCACGTCCCAGCGGACGCGCCACTTGTTCCTTGCGGGGCTGGTGCATTCCAGCAGCCTAACCCCGGCGTTTCCTTCAACCCTTTTCATGTGAATATGTATTTGGTACGTCCTTTGCCGAATGTCTCCGTCTTGATGGTCGTCTCGAACGGGAAGCCGTCCGGCATCTCACTGATTTGCGCGAGGATGTTCTTCATCTCCTCGCTGTTGGTGAAGAACTTTTTAGGCTCTCCGTTCATCTCGATGGCCACGATGCAGCGGTCGTCGCCCTGGTCGGTCTTGATGCCCGTCTCGAAGTCCTTTACCACGATGGGCAGGTTCACCAGCTCCCGGATGCTCACCACAGTGCCGGGAAAACGCTTCTTGCCGTCCTCCGGCTTGTAAGCGACATTCAAATCCTTAAATGATCTCATTTCTTTGCCTGTTAATTTGTTAAACAACTTATTGCAGTTGGCGTGTTTTGCCATCCCGTAAAAGGATGCTACCAGTTCACGCCGCCTTCTTCTCGATTTCACCTCGTGCATCTTCCGGGCGAACTTCTGCTTGATGCGCTTGCGCAGCCTGACATAATCAGGATGGATGACATAGCCGAGAAAGTCTATGCCTTCCTCAACGGGGAATACCCTTTCGTTAGGCTTGACTTCCAGATTTATCGTTTCCATCTGCCCGTGGATGATGTCACGAATCATCCATAGTTCCGCTTTCGTTTTACCGAGTACCAAGCCGTCATCGCAATAGCGGTAGTAATAACGGACACAGTACTTGTCCTTCAGATAATGGTCTAAAAATACAGACAGGAGCAGGTTGCCCGCCCCTTGTGAGCTTCGCAGCCCGAAGCTGATGCCCTCCGGCAGCATGGTGATGAACCCCTCAAGTATTGCCAGCAGTTTCTCGTCCTTGAACACCCTGCGGAAGCACCATAGGACGAAGTCCTGCCGCACGCTGTCGTAGAAACGCCTGATGTCAAACTTGTAGGCATACCGTGTGTTTTCCGGGTTCCTCTGTATGTCGGTGCGTATGCACTTCATCAAATCGTGCGTGCCGCGCCCCTTGATACTCGCACCCGTAGTCCGGATGTACCGTTTCTGCAGGTGGCGGTCTACGACGCTCATCACGGCGAACACCGCGATTCGGTCTTTCATGGAGAGAATTTGGAGCCGGCGTTTCTTGCCGTATTCCTCGATGTCCCTCTCATGGTATCCTCCAAGCCGGAAGGAACCGTCGGCCAGGGAAGCCGTAAGTTCCGCGATGACCTCTTCCCTATGCGCGAGCAGGTAGCGGCCCTGCCGTGACCTCTTCCGTCGGGAACCACGCAGCACGGTATCGAACGCCTCCGACATGTTGGGGTATTCGATGACCTCCTCGATGATATGTCCTTCCCTGCGCATAGGCTTCGGTCATTTGTTTTACATGATGGAAGATAAAGGCCTTCCTTCCTCCGGGCCTGACTTCTTCGAACCGTTACCGGCCTACCAAACTCCACCCGACACGTGATTTTTCAGCTTTCCAATTCTTTCCAGTTCTTGCAGGATTGGAAAGGATTGCTGTTGCTGTGGCTTGCCTCCCTCGGCACCGCCTTGGGGACACGTCCCCGGTGCTGTACGCCGATTGTTAGATTCCCAGACGCGAGCCGACATTCGTGTTCGTGTTCGACGCATCGTTATTCGCATTCGCATTCGACACACCGCCATTCGCATTCGCATTGTTGTGCCCGCGATAGACCACGCGGCCTATTGGGTGGCTCCACCTTATTCGAATGCAAAGGTACGGAATATATAGGCAAAATGCGCATAAATGTTAAATTAACAGCCAAATAAGGGCTGCGATACCTCCACCAATGGCGGTGATGATCCAGTCAATCCAGTCCCACCGGCAGCCGTGAAGCCTGTCTTTTAGCTCAAGGCAAGACGCGGCGACCAATGCGGCATAGATAGCCGTCCATGCGCCCATAGCGCAGATTCCCACGAGAAAACCGCCAATAAGGTGCTTGTAGCGGTTGGATGTCCTGAGAAAAAGAATGATTTTGTCCATAATTTGATGTGTTTTGAAAAATTGTTATTACCTTTGTCGCAAGAACGATGGGATACTCTCATGTCGGCTCGTAAGAGCGCAGGCTTCGGGTATGACAGTCGTTCTTTTTTATATGAAAGTCATGTTGTACAGCAACTCCCCATCTGTCAATTTACACTTGAATTCGATATCCCTGCCGTTCCAGTTGACCCGATAGACAGAGAAGTCAAACGGGTGATGCCTTCCGCTCTCGACCGCTATCCTTGTCGCCTGTGGAATCCACTCCTTGAAGTGCATGGACGCTTCCACTATGTCCGGCAATTGCGGGTTACGTTTGTTCTTGTGCATCATTTCACTGAAGAACACTTTACCGACCCCGATAGAATATCCGTCGGCACTGTCCATATAGGTGCGCCTCGTTGGGTTCTCGCTTGCAGGAGAGTTGGGAAGCCGGACAACATCCAAATTCGTATCAGCCCATCCGATGACTTTCCTGTTGAGTTCTTGGAATTCCTGTCCGGTCGGTCGCCTGTTGTCCCGTAGCTGTTGCTGCCTTCTCAATAGTTGGCATGCGCTGCACAGTTCGTTGTCGGAAACAACCATTGCCAGACTTATCTTGCCCTTGGCAATGTCGCAGTCTCGGCACCGCCGTATGGTGTACGGATTGTAGTCCGGCACGGTCTTCTGTTCCTTTCCGGCATTGAAGTGGAAGATGCCCTTCGAATCCTTTTGCAGCGCTTCCTCACCCAATGCCATCGCCTCGTCATGCGGCGTGGCCGGGTACTTCGACTTGCGCACCTGTACCACGGAACACCTACAGTTCCATCCGTTCGGCGGGTAATACTCCTCCCAAAACGGGTCGGACATGGGCAGCGTGACACCGTGCAGCGCGGCGTGTTCCGGGCGCACCTTGTCGTCCTTTGCCGTGCGGTACTGGAGATAGTAGCGGTCGCCATCCTCCATGAACTCTTCCCACCTGGCCGCCATCTGGGCAGACGACTGCACGAAGTTGTATTCCGCCCGGAGGTAGTTGGAGTTGTAGGTGCTGTCTATCTTGCGGACATCGTCCAGGAACCGTTCGAACGGTTTTCTATTGCCGTTCTCATCGAGCAGGGACGGGAACGCCTCGTTCAGCTCGTGAAACGTCTTCATGCCGGAGAAGATGTAGTCGGAGCGTGTGAGGCGTCGGCGCATGGCCTCGGACATCTCCACCTGCCGGAATCCCGAATCGAGGACTTCGGCATGGGCATCGATGAACTCCTGCACCTTTGGCTTGGCAAGCACCTCGATGCGGAACTCAGAACCCTTGAGAGAGTAGAGCGTCTGCATCATGCCGTCGAAAAGCGACGATAGTTCCTTGCGAATCTCGTCCTCGCGCTCCTTGGAGAGCTTCAATGGCTGCGGCGCAGCCCCCAGCCACTGGGCATAGCGTCGGTGCAGCCCCTCATAGTCGGAGGGGCTTAGTCGAAAAAACGGGAATGTGCGTTTTGCTGTTTTTTCTTTTTGTCATCCTGTTGCTGGTCATCGTCCGCATTGTTGCCAGTGCCCGGCATTATGGCCGGTTCCGGCTTCTCCTCGCACGGCATCCCGTATTTGTCCTCGAAATACTGTGGCTTGACCTTGTAGTGCTGCAGCACCATTTCCTCGTATGCCTTCTGCTGCTCCGGCGTGTAGTCCACCGCGTCGTCCCACTCAAAGCGCAGCCCCTTGACCGGGAATCCGTGGCGCACCATGCGCGGGATGAGCTGGTTGTTCACGATGTCGCGCAGCATGTCGCAGTCGCTCTCCACAAGGTTCTGGAACACCTCAAGGTGCGTTTCCGACTGGGAGAGGCTGCTGCCGTCCTCGATGGTCATGGTCTGCCCGATGACGAGCTTGGAGAGTTCCGAGTTGGCGCGGTCGATGCGCTTGTCATAGACGTTGTAGGCGTCGCCCTTGCCGCTTTCCACGAATTCAATCTCCGTGTCCTGTCCTGCCACCATCGAGAGGCTTGCCCCGGCTTCACGCAGCATCCGGTCGAGGCGGTCAATCTCCTTCTTGTCTCGTGAAGTCGTCCGTGCTATGCGCATGGGCATCCCGAAGATTTCTCCGAAGGTATCCCAGAACGCCAGCATGTTCTTCTTGGGTATGGTCTGCGTGGCCGCCTTGAGATAGAGACCGAGGTCATCGGGCCGTCCGGCTTCGATGAGCCAGTCCGTGAACGGCGGCTCGCGGTAACAGATGCCCGTGGTCCAGTCCTGTCCGAGGTCGGTAATGACACGCCCGTATTCCGGGATGACGTGCTTGCGCGGCAGGAGCTTTACATCGGAATAGCAGATGCAGCCGTCGCCATCGGTGGCAAGTTCCCCCAGTTCGATGAGCGAGTGTCCCCAGAAGTTTGCTTCCAGCGCATAGCGCAGCAGCTGCTTGAACCACGACTGGTCGAAATAGTGCATGGCATCCCCGTTCTCGTCCCCCTTAGCGTCCACGAGCTTAAACGACTTCGCCATGACGAATCCCCTGCGCTGCTCGACGCATCCGGAGAGGTGCAGGTCAACCTCCACGTCGCGGTAGATGTCGTAGAGCCGCTGGCGGTTCGGGCTGTCCACGTTGATGGCCATCTGCCACGCCATGCGCCAGTCGGCGATGTCCTTGCGCGTGAGCGCGTCGGTGGTGCGTTGCAGCTCAATGACCATTTTCTGTACGCGCTTGCGGTCAGTATCTTTGGCGAGGTTGAAGTCCCCGTATGGTGTGTGCAGCACGTCCCGTGGCTTTTGCGGGAACAGGCCGCTGAAAAAGTTTTTTATATCCATATTCTTAATGAAGAATGAAGAGTGAAGAATGAAGAATTTTTCACCAATTATGTCTTAAAGGTTTCTGCGAGCTGTATGCGAACAATCCCCCGGACGGTTCCCCGTCCTCGTCCACTGCCAATGGCAGGTCAGGCAGGATTTTCCCCGCCTGTACGCCTTCCAGCCATTCGATGGCCCGCTTGTAGCGCTCCTCCCGTATCTCCGCACCCATCTTCTGCGGCATGGCCGCGCTCATGTGGTAAAGCGCGATGTCGCAGGTGTACATGACGACGAGCCGGTTCCGGTCGTCCCCCTCTGCGGCGAACACCGCCACGCAGTCGTACTTCGGGCGCAGGTAACCGGAGATTTCCTCCTGCGCCTCCAGTTCCGCGTTGGCGCGGTTGTCGGTACTGACTTGTGAAATGACTTTCAGCGCGGTATCTCCGATGACCACCTTGTAATCCTCTTCCGTGATAAACATAAACACCTCCTGCATTTATTGGGTTACATACAATGCCCGCTTCTCGATGTCCGCTACCGTCACCCCCTTGCGGAAGCGGCGTTTGCGTACCAGCTCCCGGACGGTCTGTTTCGGTACGACCTTCAGTCCACCATTTAGGTAAACCACCAGATACTTCATCCCGAAGAGCCGGGACAGCTTGTCCGCTTTCTTGACGGCACGCTTGTACCGCCATGCGAAAATTAAGTCCTTGATAAGTCTTATCATGTCACCATATATTTTTGGCGGTCGGCCTTTTGCCGAAC
>OLPN01001783.1_pt1 | contig 18362 bp, 9 predicted proteins | sample 1672601 | NCBI WGS metagenome assembly OLPN01 (sample SAMEA3136704, study PRJEB25190) | human gut metagenome | reverse complement strand
TTTTGTATAAAAAGGGGCTCGAATGTGGCATGTTTGGCTCTTTTCTGGCGCTGTGCCGTAGTGGGCTTGGATGTGGCCGCGCTACCGGCTTTTTGACCTGGGAAAACAGAAGGCGTGAGCGTAAGTGTGATTTGATGCTGCGGAACTATGCCACATTCGAGGGTGCTTTTGCGCATGCGTATACGAGTCATGGTAGAATCCAGGGGTTATTGGCAAAGATGGTTGCGTCGGGCACGATGCGGGCGTGAGCGAAGAGCGCGCACGCTTGAGGGAATGCGGGTGAGAGTCCTGCGCTCTACCAGGAACCGTATACGCCGATGGACGGGTTGGCCGTTGCGTAAGAGAGCGTGCATGCGATAGTGATGATGCGCATGTTTTATGCTGCAATGGTTTGCAAGTAAAACCGCGGGCACGTGGGCCGTTCAAGCGAGGCGAAGTCGGAATACTCATCCATCGCACTGAGCCCTGGAAGCGAGGTACCGATGAGATTCGGTCCACTCTTTGCGCGCGGAGAAACGCTCGCAACCCGTCGCAATGCGACAGATGGCACGCCCCCGAGCGGCGTCGCCAAAAATAATCCCCATCAATATACAAAGGCTCTTTGGCAGCGCATGGTTGCCGTGCTTGTCGCGGTGTCTATGGCGACGTCGCTTACTCCGAGCGCGGCTTTCGCGAACGAAAACGCCGAGGGTACCGCTGCTGATCAGCCGGCGCTTGCTGCTTCCTCCGATGCTGTTTCGGGCGACGCGGACGCAGGCGATTCCCAAGTTGGAACGGACCACGCGTCCGATGAGCAAGGCGCCGATGCTGTGGGCGATGCCGGTGCTGCGGGCGACGCTTCGACCGTTTCGGGCGCCCTTGTCGATGAGGTGCCTTCTGGCGATTCTTCGGATTCTGAAGAAGCGAACTCCGAAGTGCCTGTCTCTGTAGCATCTGTCGCCTCGGAGCAGGGCGAACCGAAGGCTGTCGCCGCTTCCGCCACGACGTTGTCCAACGACGCTAAGGTCTTCATCCAGGACGCCAAGGATAAGGACAACTCGTATTCCACGAAGTCTGGCGCGCTCAACGCGGGCGATACGCTCTGGGCAAACATGTACGATGAGGTCGAGGACGACTGGTACGGCACTTTGACTGAGTCCGTCGCCAATCCCGGCACTTGGACCTACACTTGGCTCGCCGGCACGACCAGGGCCAGCAGCAACGTTGCCGACTACACCGAGGTCGTTGGCCACGAGCAGTCGCTCAACGTCACCGCCGCGATGGAAGGCAAATACTTCATCTGCAAGGTTACGGCAGACGGCAAGGACTACTATGGTCCCGCTGCGTACGACTCGGGCATTAACGTCAAGGACATCCCTGGCCCCGTGCTGGGCGCCGGGCAGATGGAGCTTAGCAGCGTCAAGCTCAGTAGCGACACGCCGAGCATAGGGGATACCCTGACGGCGACTTCGTACATAAGCTATTATCAGCAAGCCCCTGCCGACGCCAAGGTTACCTATACCTGGTCCGCTTCCACCTCTTCCTCCTCGGGCTTTACCAAGATCGAGGGCGAGACGGGCGCTACGCTCGTGGTGGGCGACGACCTCGAGGGCAAGTACATCAGGGTCGAGGCCAACGCTGGCGTCAACACGGTGAACAAGACCACTTCCAGCAAGGTCAAACAGGCCGGTGCGGTGGACATCTATGCCGTATCGCTTATCAATCCCAAGACCAATAATTCCGTGTTTGCGGTGGGCGATACCGCTCAGGTGCGCGCCAAGGAAAAGGGCGCCTCGACGTTTATCGACGCGAGCAAGCTCAACTATCAGTGGCAGAGCTCTGACACCAAGAGTGGCACGTATACCGACATTGCGGGCGCCACGGGTGAGACCCTCGAGCTTACCGACGCTTTGGGTGGCAAGTATCTCAAGTGCAAGGTGTCTTCGAAGATCGGCACGTCGAGCTTGACCAACTCGACGGGCGCTCTCGTTGTTGCCGCCGGTTCAATTGATGTCACGAGCGTGACTATGAGCCCGACTTCGGGCAAAGTTGAGGTTGGTTCCACGATTACGGCGACCGCCAAGGCGGGTTCCACCGACGTTACCACCGATTCGCATGTTTCGTGGCAGTGGTACAAGGGCACCTCGAGATACGCGAGCTCGTGCAACACGCCTATCGAGGGTGAGACTGGCAACACCCTGACGGTGACCGCCGCCCTCAAGGGCTACTACGTCGTGGCCAAGGCCAATGGCGGCTATGGCGAGCAGAAGCCGTACTATGCGGCGGGTCCTGTCTCCGTCGCTGGCCAAGTTGAGCTTTACGACGTGCAGTTCGAGGGCTCTCCCGCCACCAATGGCGTGCACGTGGGCGATACGCTCAAGACCAAGGTACGCAAAAAGGACGGCTCGAAGTACAGCTATATCGACCGCACCGATAATGTGACCTACCAGTGGCAGTATGCAAATAGTAGCTCGAGCCACGACTCCGCTTACACCGATATCCCCGGTGCCACCGAAGCGACCTATACCGTTGACGCCACCTATGCTGGCAAGTATCTGCGCGTGAAGGTTGCGAGCGAAAACACCGTTTCCAGCACGCAGAAGAAGAGCTCCTCCGGCGGCACGCAGTCCGTTGCCCCGCTCGGCCCCGTGACGCTTAAGGGCCAGTACAAGCTGGCAGGCATTGAGCTTGCCGATAAGAACGTTACGCTCAGCGTGGGTTCAAAGATCACGCCGAGCGTGCAGGTTCCAGGCAGCTGGTCGGGCTCGACGAAGGACGTGCCCGACGATGCCGAGCTCACCATGGCGTGGTATGCCAAGGGCGAGGGCGATGCCGATTGGGCCGAGCTCACCGACGGCATCGATAAGACCGACGGTAGCCTGACTATTACGGATGCGCTTGTTGGCAAGCGCATCAAAGTTACGGCGAGCGCCCTCGACAACACGGTTGAGTGGGTTTCGCCCGACAGCGTTACCGCGGCGGGGGAGTATAACCTGCTGCGCGTGACCACTACGCCGCAGATCAATAGTGATTCGACCCATCTCGTCTCGGGTGACAGTGTCAAGGCGACGGCGCAGGCCAAGCGCGCTGACGGCTCGACTACCAACGGCATTGACGTGACCACTCGGGCGACTGTTGCCTGGTATGCGGCGGACGATGCGAAGGCTCCGGAGTCCGATTGGACGCTGCTGTCCGATATGTCGGGCGCCGAGGCGACGGTCTCGGCATCTGCTGCTGGCAAGTATCTGAAGGCTGTCGCCACGAGCGGCAGCTCGACGGTCGAGCTTGTCTCTGCCAACAAGGTTATTGCCGCGGGCTCGCTCGAGGCCGCAGTCCAAAAGCTCAACGATGCCAATAAGCAGATCGCTGTTGATTACAGCGCCAAGGGCGGCAACGTCAATGACGCGCTGAAGGCGCAGCTTGCTGATCTGGGATTTACCGATGTTGACGTTAAAGTCTCCGAGGGCGGCGTTGCCTTTAAGGCCGAGGACGCCAAGGCTACGGTCGGTATCTCCGACGCCCAGGACAATACCAACGGCGATGTGACGTTCTTCTACATCGATCCCAACGAGTACACCGGTTACAACATCGACGGCCTGCGCAGCGCTGACGTGGTGTTTGAACTGTCGCGCGGCGACGAGACCGAATACTATCAGCCTAACAAGACGGTGCAGGTTGCTTGGGACGAAGCGCGGGTCCAGGATCTTCTTGACAAGGCCGCCGAACAAATCGCTGTCGGTTATGCCGAAGGCGATTCCGCGGAGTCCGTCACATCAAACCTTACGCTTCCGTACCGTGCGGGCTCCAAGAGCAAGTTCGAGGTTAGCTGGAAGAGCTCCGACGGCGATGCCATTTGGCCTTCCGGCTATGGTTGGAGCGACTACACCGGCAAGGTGACGCGCGCGTCGAGCAATCGCGACGTTACGCTGACCGCGACGGTCTCGTTTGTGAGCGGCGGCCCGTCTGGTGTTGAGGGCTCGCACGACTTTACCGTGACCGTCAAGGGCGATCCCGAGAAGGTCGCCGCCGACAAGAAGGCACTGCAGGAGAAGGTCGATGCGGCCTTTACCTACGACAACATCAAGTACTCCGGCACCGAGACGGTTGCGGACAAGGACGGCTTGACCGCCGACCTGCAGATGCCGCGCACGAGCACGCTCAATATCGACGGCAAGTACTACAAGGTCGAGTACTCCGCTAGCACCGATGACATCACGTTTAACGGTTACAAGGGCACGGTCTACCAGCCGCTGCCTGGCACCGAGGTAGCGAAGACCAAGGTCACCCTCACGGTGACCGATAAGTCCAACGCCGAGGTCACGGCAAGCAAGGCCCTCGACTTTGCGATTGCTCCGCAGGACCAGGGCGAGCTCAATGCCGAGCTGTTCTACCTAAGCCTTGCAAAGTCAGCATTCTCTCAGGGTATTCTTGACGGCCAGGATGCCTCCAATGTAACGGGAAGCCTGCATGCACCGCTTAAGGTGTATGGTCAAGGATCCGGCGTTAACTGGTGCTATTCCCCCGAAGAGGCTGCGGGACATTACGGCTTCGTGTTTAGTGAGCTCCCCGGTGGCACGGAGAACACCTATCGTTTGCTCAAGTCGAGCAAGCCGAGAGTTATCTCGCACGAGAATCTTCTGCTAACGCAGCCCGAATGCAACACGAAAGTCACGATTAGCGGCCGCCTGAAGAGCGAGCGTTTTGCCCGTTATGCCGAGCGCTATCCCGATAACGAGGACTATGCCGCGCTTGCGGGCCAGGACGTCTCTGCGACGGTAACCGTCAAGGGAACGACGGGGCTCGACAATCCGAACGAGGGCAAGACCATTACAGTGACGGCCAAGGTCACGGGCGTTTCCGCAAGTGATGCCGACGGCAACTACACCGAGCAATCGGTGGTGCCCTTGACCGAGCTTACGCTTCCCGCCGACGAAGACACGACGGCCGAGTCGGTGCTCGAGCAGCTTATGACGGCTGCCGGTTGTACGAACCTCGAAGCAAACGCCTGGGGTCTTACGAGTGCGACGATGCCTGATGGCCGCGTGCTGAGCACGACGAGCGCCGCGCCGTACAGCTACTGGTCGTTCTTTGTGAACAATGGGTACGCGAGCGTTGGCGCTCCGAGCTACTACCTCAAGAACAACGATTGCGTCGAGTTTCGCTACATTAAGGGTGACGGCACGCAGAAACCCTCGACGGCGCCCGCTACCAATCCTGGAACGGAGCATCCCGATGTCGATGCGGCATGGAATGGTTTTGCGAACGGCAGTTCTGGTTCGGCAACGGATGCTCTGACGCCCACTACGAAGACCGATACACCTTCTTGGGCGCTTAACCTTCTGACCGAAGAGCAGCAGAAGGCGGGCGCAAGTGTTTCTGCATCCGATCCCGTTGTCGCGAACGGAAAGGTGTACCTTGTCACGGGCGCTTCGGTATGGGGTGGAAAGACGTGGAATGCTGTCCTCAACGAGGTTGACTCCGAGACGGGCTCCGTCGTGCGATCCCTTGAGCTTGGTTCTTCCATGGATAGCACGTGCCGTCCTGTTGTCGCGCAAGGCATCATTCTGATCCCGCTTTCTGGCGGCTATCTGCAGGCTGTTTCGGCGAAAACGTTTGAGACGCTGTGGTATTCCGACGCATTCACTATGCAGAATCTGTCTTCGTTGACCGTTGATGGCGATTACGTCTATATCAACACCCTGGATTATTGGTCCGGCAACGACGTGCAAAACGGCACCGTTAAGCGCATCAATATTCACACGGGTGCCGTTGCCGGCAGTGCTTCTGTCACCGATGGCGGCTTCTACTGGTCTGGTGGTCTGATGGTCAATGGCTACTATGTCGTTGGCGGCGACTATGGCCAGGTGCGCGTATATTCCGCCGATCTGTCAAAGCTTGTTGATTCGATTAAGCTGTCTGGTGGCAATATCCGTTCGGCGCTTGTCCTTCATGACGGCTTTGTATATGCGGTCACGCGCGACGATGGTACGCTGCATAAGCTGACCATTGGTTCGGATGGTTCCGTAACTGAGGACTCGGCAGTTCAGTTTGCCGCATACTCGACTTCGACGCCCGTGTTTAGCGGCAAATATGCCTTTATTTGCGGTGCGACTGCGAACAATTGGAAGGCTAAGGGTCTGCTTTCAATCGTCGATCTTTCCGATATGAGCGTGAAGCAGATTGCGAAGGTCGATGGCGAAGAGCTCGGCTTTGAATCGAAGAGCACGCCGCTCGTTTCGACGCGCGACGGCGAAACGTACGTGTACTTCACCCTCAACGGCGCCAAGGGTAACTGGCCCAACTACACTTCGGGCGGCGGCGTATATATGTATAGGCTGGGCGATGCCGAGGCGACTGAGGTGTTTGTCCCCGGGTCCGGTTACGCCAACTACTGCATGGCGTCGGTTGTCTGCGACGAGTTCGGCAACCTTTACTACACGAACGACTCAGGTCACCTGTTCTGCGTGAAGTCTCAGGCCCATCGCGTGAAGTTCGATACGCAGGGGGGATCGTCGATTAACGACCAGACTCCCGCTTCGGGTTCGGCGGTTGCCAAGCCTGCCGACCCGACGCGCGAGGGCTACACCTTCGCTGGTTGGTATACCGACGAGGCTTGTACGGAGGCGTATGATTTTAGCGTTGCGGTGACGGCCGATATGACGCTGTATGCCAAGTGGGTCAAGAATGAAGCGTCTTCGTCTGGATCATCGTCTGGCACCGATAACGCTGGCGGCAAGAAGGACGATAATGAAAAGGACAACGCGGGTACGCAGTCGGCGTTGCAGGGCGGTTCCGTGTCACCTTCTTCGCTGCCTTTGTCGCAGAGCGCGCTTTCCAAGAGCGATGATGAAAAGGCCGACGACGGCAAGAAAGCCGATGACCAGAAGAGCGCGAAGGCAAGCGATGCGAAGTCTTCCTCGAAGGCTGAAAATGATACTGCCACCAAATCGGCGGCTGCTGTAGACGACGGCGCATCTTCAACCGAGAACGCTCCCATCTGGCCTTACATTGTTTTGGCGGTCGGCGTTGCTGGTCTTGCTGCCGCCATTGTGTGGTTCGTCGTCGCCCGTCGCAAACGTGATGGGGATGAATAACGAAGCATGTCTGACGAAATGAAACCCACTTCGGAAGACGCGAAAATCACGGCGGGGAATGCTCCTCGCCGTGATTCGGCGGAAGCGGCGGCCCTTACCGTGGGGTCGCCGTCTTCGTCTTCCTCATCCCAAACGGCGCCTTCGGGCATGGCGTTGAAGCGCACATCGCTCTCTTTGGCGACGCGTGCGGGCATCGCGGCTCTCGCCGTGGTGTCGGTGCTGTTCATCGGCGCTTCGGCATTCGCTTTGACGAATGGCTTTGGCCTTCCGGCCGACTCTCCCGTCGTAAAGGCCGCGGAAAGCGTCGGAATCGTGCGCTCGGCCGATGTCGAGGCCGCATCTGCCGAGGGCTCCGACCACGCGAAAGCCGACAAGGGCGAAGATTCGAACGAAACCAATGCTGCCGATAAGGAATCCGAAGACAAGAAAGACGCGTCGAGTGACGCTTCTGGAAGCGACGAATCGAAATCGAAAGGCGATGGGTCTTCGTCTGACAACTCAGACTCCAGTGGATCTTCCGATTCGGGCTCGGGATCCTCCTCGTCTTCAAGCGCTGGTTCGGGATCGAGCTCCTCTTCCTCGGGCGCCTCTTCGAGCTCGTCGGGCTCTTCAAGCTCGAGTTCTTCGGCGGGTGGCTCTTCGCAACCGGGCACTTCCGCACCTGCCGGCACGGTAACCGTGTATGTTTCCGTATCGAGCTCTGCGGTGGGCAACCCCGTTTCGGGCGGCGGAACCTTCACGTTCAACCAAGGCGCGACGGTCTACGATGCCCTGTGCGCGTGCGGCCTCTCGATGAACGCATCGAACACGGGTTACGGCATATACGTAAGTGCCATTGGCGGCCTTGCCGAAAAAGAGCACGGCGGACACAGCGGCTGGATGTACTCAGTGAACGGCGCCGTTCCCATGACGGCGTGCAGCAACTATGTGCTCTCCAACGGCGATTCCGTTTCCTGGTATTACGTGACGGGCTAGTATGGCCAACGTTTTCCATACATATCACCCTGCAGTGGCGTTCGTCTTTTTGGCGAGCGCCCTTGCGCTGTCTATGGCATGCTTGCACCCCGTGTTTACGGCCTTGTCGCTCGCGGGTGCCCTTGCGTGTTCGTGCGTGTGCCGCGGTGGTCGCGCCACGCTGCTGTCTCTTCGGTGGATTGTTCCGTTGTGCCTGGTCGTTGCTGCAGCGAACCCGTTTTTCGTTGCATCGGGCTCAACCGAGCTGTTCCGCATAGGGCAGCGCGCCATCTATGCCGAAGCGCTTTTGTACGGCCTGTGCTCGGGCGGCATGTTCGCGTCGGTGTTTCTGTGGTTCGCGTCTTATTCCTCCTGCATGGATTCCGAAAACTCGCTCGCGCTGTTCGGAAACGCCGCGCCCGTCGTTACGCTCATGGTCTCGCAGGTTTTGCGCTTGGTGCCGCAATTCGTTTCGCGCGGCCGCGCCATCGCCGACGTGCAAGACGGCATGAGCGCCGCGGCTCCCCGCACGAAGAAAGATGCCGCGCAGGGACGCATGCGCATCGTAAGCGTGCTCATGGGGTGGGGCATGGAAGACGCCCTGGAGCGAAGCTGCGCCATGCGCGCACGCGGCTACGATTGCGGTGCGCGGCGCACGACATATGCTCGTTTTCGCCTGGGCACATCTGACGCCATGGTGCTCGCTGCGGTGGTCGCCCTCGCGCTTGCAAGCGCGGTGTGCGCGTGGCTGGCGTTTTCTGGCTTCTCGTTTTATCCCGTGGTCGCGGGCGTCGCGCCGTTTTGGCTGTATCTTCCCTATGCGCTGCTCATGCTGGTGCCTCCGGCGTTGTGGCTGCGCGATTGGTTGCAATGGAGGTCGTGCGAATGACGAACGAACACAATACCGCGCTCGCCGTGGAAACGCGTGGGCTTGCGTTCGCATACCCTATGGGCAGCGGCGAGCCCGCGTTTGAGATTTCGTGGCCCGACCTGTGCATTGATCAAGGCGCTTTTTGCGTCGTGATGGGTTCGACGGGTTCGGGCAAAACCACGCTCTTGCGCTCGTTGAAGCCCGAGCTTGTGCCTGCGGGCGCATATCGCGGCTGGGCACGCGTTTTGGGCCGCGTTGCAAGTGGGGAAGGCGTGCAGGGCGAGCAAGCGTTTACGGCGCTTGAGTCGGCGCAGTCGATTGGCTTCGTGATGCAAGATCCCGCCGCGCAAATCGTATGCGACACGGTATGGCATGAGCTTGCGTTCGGGCTTGAAAACGTCGGCATGCCGCAAAATGAAATGCGCAGGCGTGTGGCCGAAGTCGCGCACTTCTTTGGCATTGAACCATGGGTGCGCAAGAAAACTGAAGACCTCTCGGGAGGCCAGAAGCAAATCGTGAACCTGGCCAGCGTACTGGCATTGCGTCCGCGCGTGCTGCTGCTCGACGAGCCCACGGCGCAGCTCGATCCGAATGCCGTGAAGCAGTTCTTGTTCCTTCTGGGCCGCGTGAATCGCGAGCTTGGCATTACCGTGGTCGTCGCGACGCATTCCCCTGAAGATGTTGAGGCGTATGCGACGCAGCGCATCGATTTAGATGCGTCGGGCGCTCCTGCGTCGCGCGAATCGGCGGAAGCGGCCCTTGCGCCCCGTTGGGAAGCGCGTGCGGCGGCATGTGCGCATGCCGATGCGGCGATTCGCGTTCGCGATGCACATTTTCGCTTCGACCGCCGCGAGCCGTGGGTGCTGCGCGGCATCGATTTGAATATCGCGCGCGGTTGCGTGCATGCGCTCGTGGGCGGCAACGGCTGCGGTAAGACCACGCTTCTGCGCTGCCTGGCGGGCGTGTTGAAGCCGCAACGCGGCCATATCGACAACGCTCTAAGGCATTCACAGGCCTTACTTCCCCAAGATCCGAAGGCGCTGTTTGTATGCGATTCGGTGCGCGAGGAGCTTATGGAGTGGTCGACTCGCTGCGGCTATGGGCAGCGTGAAGCCGTAGCTATGGCGCGGCGCTTCGGGCTTGAAAGCTTGGGAGCGCGCCACCCGTATGACCTTTCGGGCGGCCAGCAGCAAAAACTTGCGCTTGCGAAGCTTCTGCTCGCGAACCCCGAGGTGCTCTTTCTCGATGAGCCCACCAAGGGACTCGACCCGGCGTCGTGCGCCGATTTCTCCCGAACGGTGCGCGAGCTTGCCGATGAGGGCAAAACGATCGTTTTCGTGACGCACGATCTTGATTTCGCGCTCGTCACGGCCGATTTCGTGTCGATGCCCTTCGATGGCGAAATAGCGTGCACCGAACCTGTTCAGGCGTTCTTTGCAAACAACATCGTCTATCGCCCGAACGCCGAAAGCCGCCTTTTTGGCGAAATTGCGGCAGAAGGTGGGCGTGCATAATGGGAGCGGCACACGGGAATGCCGGCGCGTGCGCTCGCATCGCGGCCGAAATCGTCGCCATTTTCGCCACGCCTGTTGTGTTGGCGGTGTGCGCCATCGCGAATTTCGAGCAGACCGCCTTGCTCACGCTCGTCGTGGTGCTTGCGAGCATAGGTGTCTTTTTCGCGAGCTACGAGGCGTCGCGCCCCCGTCTGCGCGACATCATGCCCACGGTAGTGTTGGCCGCCCTTGCCGCAGCGGGCCGCATCCTGTTCGCGCCCATTCCCGATTTCAAACCGGTGAGCGCCATCGCGATTATCGCCGGCGTCGCATTCGGGCGTAAAAGCGGGTTCATGGTGGGTGCTTTAGCGGCGCTCGCTTCGAATTTCTTCTTCGGCCAAGGCCCGTGGACGCCGTGGCAAATGTATGCCTGGGGCTTGGTTGGCTATGGGGCCGGGTTGCTTGCGATGGTGCCTGCAAAGCGGCGGGCGGTGGAGTCGAAGGGCTCTTGCTGGGCTCGTAGCGGGGAAGCGCACGGCATCGTGAGCGATTCAGCGTACCCCGTTGCGCCTGATGAAGAAACCGAAAGTGCCCTCTCATTGCCGTCTCGAGTGCGCATTGAGAAGGAAAACCGCGCCTTGGCCACTCGCCGCCTGATCGATGCGCATCCCACCATCGTGTACGCATACGGTTTTCTGGCTTGCCTCGGGTACGGCTTCATTCTGAATGCGTGGAGCATCTTGAGCTTCTTCCACGCTCAGGCGTCAGGATGGGCGGGTATCTTGGCGGTGTATGCGACGGCCCTGCCTTTCGATATCGTGCATGGCGTAGCGACGGTTGTGTTCTTGCTCGCTCTGTATGGCCCGTGGCGTCGCAAGCTCGAGCGCGTGCGCAGGAAGTTCGGTTTGGCGTAGGAGCAGGCAATGCGGCGAATGCTCGCCACCGAAGCTCATGGCCGCCTTGCCTTGGCGTGCAAGGTGAGGCGCGTCCACGCGCCCCGTTTTCGAACGGGACTCTGAATATTCTTCTGTAATATGCATTTTCTTGAATATGCTGTTATGACGTGCCTTCTTTCCTACATTCGTGCTTTAGTGTGCTAAACTGCCCGAATTATTGCCCCGTATGGAAAGAAGGAATTACCCATGTCTCCTGAACAAGAAGCCATGAGCTTTGAGACCGAGGGCCTGTACGTTTCGGAATCGGAACGTCAGGGTTGGTGGTCAATCGCTCGCATTTGGATTGGCAACGGCTTCAATGTCTCTACGCTTATTACTGGTGCCGCGCTCGGCGCGGGCCTCACGTTGTTCGATAGTTTCTTGGCTGCGTTTATCGGCTTCGGCATTATCGTTGCCTATATGAGTTTCGTGGCTATGGAATCGGCCGATGTGGGACTTCCCACGGCGCCCCTTTCCACGGCGGCGCTCGGCAAGAAGGGCGGACGCTACATCGTTGGCTTCATCATGGGCGTGTCGCTCGTGGGCTGGTTCGGCGTGCAGGCGGCCGTGTGCGGCGCGTCGTTCTCGGTCGCTTTCGCCGACCTTACGGGCTTCGAGATTCCTGTATGGATTTCCGCTGTCGTGCTTGGCGCGCTTATGCTCGCATCCGCGATTTACGGCTTCGATGGCGTGAAGTGGGTGAACACGGTTTCTGCTGTGCTGCTGTTCGTCATTTGCGTGTACGGCTTGGGCATTTCTATCGCGGGTACTGGCACCGATTCCATTTTCAACTATGTGCCCGTCGAGGGCATGGGCTTGGCTGCTGGCATTAGCATCTCCGTCGGCCTGTTTGCCGTAGGCGGTGCTGGCGTGGGCGACTTCACCCGTTACGCGAAAGACCGCAAAGCCGCCGTGGTTTCGAGCGTCGTTGGTGTGTGGCCGGTGAACATCCTTGTGCTCATGATGGGCGCTGTGCTCGCTATCGCCGTTCCTGAATCGGGCGGCGACATCACTATCGTGCTTTCAAGCATGGGCTTGGCACTTATTTCCGTGGTCGCCATCGTGGCTTCCACGTGGGCCGTAAACGTTGGCAACGCCTATTCCGCCGGCTTGGCATTTACGGCCATGGCGGGCAAGGGCGAGGAATCGTACAAGATCACCACGATGATTGCCGGTATTGTCGGCCTCGTCGCCGCTGCCGCGGGCATTATGGATTACTTCACCACGTTCCTTACATTCCTTTCGGCCATGGTCCCTGCGCTCGCCGGCACCATGATTGCCGACTACTTCTTCATTCGCAAAGGCCACCCCGAGAACTTCAAGCCTCTCGAGGGCGTCTCGGCGCCGGGCGTCGTGAGCTTCGCGGTGGGCGCCGTGTTTGCCATGGTGACGGGCGGCACGTTCGTGGGTACGCCGCTTGAAATGCTCGATTTCCCGCTGTTTATTGGCCCTGTGAACGGCATTGTCGTTTCCATGATTTTGTATGTGATTGTCTACAAGGCAATGAAACTTCCCGCATTTGACGGTTCTATCGTGCTTTTCACGAAGAAGTCGGCCGAATAGGGTAGTCTAAAACTACTGCGCTACAAGCCGCTCGCAAGGGCGGCTTTGCTTTAATCGGGGTGCCCCGCGGGGGCGCCTGAAGGTAAGCGGCATATGTCGCAAAGTGCCCTGCCGCGTGCGGCGGGGCTGAACTAGGAAGGGGGCTCGCGTGAGGAAAATCGGAATCGAAGATATCGACGACATCGCGCTTGGCTCATCGCTTTTGGGCTCGGGTGGCGGCGGCGATCCATATATGGGTCGCTTGGAGGCCATCGCAGCCGTGAAGAAGTATGGTCCGGTCGAGCTGCTTGACATTGATGAAGTGCCTGACACCTGGACCGTCGCGCCTATTTGCGGCGTCGGCGCTCCGAGCGTGTCGCTCGAGAAGGGCACGAACGGAGTCGAGTATCCCAAGGTTCGCGCCATGATGGAGCGCATACTTGGCCGCAAGCTCGATGCGTTTTTGCTTTCCGAGGCGGGCGGCATGAACTCTATGGTGCCTATTTCCGCGGCCGCTCGAGCGGGCCTGCCGCTCATTAACGCCGACGGCATGGGCCGCGCGTTTCCGGGCATTCAGCAAGACACGTTCACGCTGAACGGCGTGTCCACCAACCCCTTCATCATTGCCGATGAAAAGGGCAACTGCACGGTGCTCACGACCATCAACAACGACTGGACCGAGGAAATCGGCCGTGAAATCACCACCGCATGCGGCGGCCAGGTGACCACGCTCGCATCGCCCATGAGCGGCGAGAAAATGAAGACGAGCGTCGTCGTTGGCACAGTCGATTACGCGCAGAAGCTCGGCCGCATCATTCGTACGGCGACCGACGCCGACAATCCCGAGCAGTTCTTCCTCGGCGAAAGCGGGGCCTTCCGCTTCTTCAAGGGCAAAATCACCGACGTGCTGCGCGAAACGCGCGACGGCTTCAACTTCGGCCGCGTGACGCTTGAAGGCATCGGTGAAGACAAGGGCAAGAAAGCTGTGGTCGAGTTCCAGAACGAGAACATCTACGCCGAGGTCGACGGCGAAATCGTGGCTACGGTGCCCGATCTTATTTGCCTGGTCGATTCCGAGACGTTCGTGCCCATTACTACCGAGAACCTGAAATACGGCAAGCGCGCCCTCGTCGTTGGTCTGCCGTGCGACGCCGCATGGCGCACGCCTCGCGGCCTGGAACTCGCCGGCCCCGCGTGGTTCGGCTTGAAAGACGTCGAATATCGCCCCGTTGAGGAGCGTTACGCCGAGTTTTCGAAGGAGGAGAGCCATGCGTAAAATCGGCATTTCCGATATCGAAGACATCGCTTTGGGCGCAGCGCTTTTGGGCGCGGGCGGCGGCGGCGACCCCTATATTGGCAAGCTGCTCGCCATTGGCGCCGTGAAGGAATGCGGTGAGGTGTCGCTCATCGACGTCGATGAGCTTTCTGACGACGACATCGTTGTTCCCGTTGCAAGCGTGGGTGCTCCGACGATTCTCACCGAGAAGGGCGTGGGTTCTAACGAGTTCACCAAGCTCATCGATATGGTGGGTTCCTACTACGGCAAGAAAATCACGGCCATCATGCCCATCGAGGCTGGCGGCGTGAATTCCATGCTGCCCATTGCCGCGGCAGCGCGCCTGGGCCTTCCCATGGTCGACGTCGACGGCATGGGCCGCGCGTTCCCCGAAATTCAAATGGTCACGTTCACCATTGGCGGCGTGTCGGCAAGCCCTATGCTATTCATTGACGAAAAGGGCAACATGGGTCTTATGGAGACCATCAACAACAAATGGGTCGAGAACATTTGCCGTGCCGGCTGCACCGCATGCGGCGGCAGCGTGGTGTCGACCGAGTACGTCATGACGGCCTCGCAGGTGCGCGAGTTCGGCGTGCGCGGCATCGTCACGCGCAGCCAGGAACTGGGCCGTGCGATTCGCGGCATCAAGAACTGCCCCGAGAATATGACGCCCGAAGAATACTTCTTCGACTACACCGGCGGCTTCCGCCTGTTCAAGGGCAAGATTGCCGACGTGCTGCGCGAGACCCGTGGCGGCTTCAACTTCGGCAAGGTCGTGCTCGAGGGCATCGGCGAAGACAAGGGCGGCCATGCGGAAGTCGATTTCCAGAATGAGAACCTGTGTGCGACGGTGAACGGCGAAATTCTTGCCACGACGCCCGACCTCATTTGCCTGGTCGACACCGAAACGTTCACGCCCGTGCCCACCGACGCGTTGAAGTACGGCAAGCGCGTGCTGGTCGTTGGCCTTCCGTGTTACCACTTGTGGCGCACCGAGAAGGGCATTGAGCTGGTTGGACCGCGCTATTTCGGCCTGAATACCGATTACATTCCTGTCGAAGAGAGATGTAAGGGGTAGCGAATCCCGCCCACGTATTCGATGCCGAGGGTTCCGCAAAACGCGGCGCGCCTAACGCTCGCTTTGCTCGCTATGCGTTGCGCCTCATTTTCTCAGTTTTTGAATAAAGAAGAGTGAGAAAAACGAAGTTTTGCTCCACCCTCGCCACCGAATACGCTGCATGTTTATTGTCTGTAGGCCGCCCCTCGCGCCGCGCCTGTTTCGAGCTTCGCATTTCTCAATCTTCTTTTTCTAGAATTGGAAATGCGAGGAGCGACGCATAGCGAGCAAAGCGAGCGGTAGGAGCTCCGCGCTTCGCGAACAGGCGCGGCGCGAGGGGCGGCCGGGCAGCAACGTTGAATGCAACTTGAAGAAAGTTGAGGAGATATGTACAAACTTGGCATTGATGTCGGCGGCACCAACACCGACGCCGTTTTGATCGACGAGAACCTGAAGGTTGTCGCCGCGGTGAAGAACCCCACCTCGGGCGATATCTACGAGGGCATCATGGGCGCGGTTGACGCCGTGCTCGCCCAGGCGAACATCGATCGCAAACTCATCAAGCAGGCTATGCTCGGCACCACGCAGTGCACGAACGCCATCGTCGAGCGCAAGGGCCTGGCTCCTATTGCCATCCTGCGCATCGGGGCACCTGCTTCTGTGGGCATTCCTCCCATGGTCGATTGGTCCGACGATATTGCTGCGGTTGCCGTTGACACTGCCATTATTGGCGGCGGCTTTGAATTCGACGGCAAGCGTTTGGCCGATTTCGATGAGGCTGCGTGCCGCGCCTTCTTCGAGGGCGTGAAGGGCAAGGTCGAATCGGTCGCTATTAGCTGCGTGTTCGCCGGCGTGCGCAACGATGACGAGCTCGCCGCCGCCGCGATTGCCCGTGAAGTGCTCGGCGACGATGTGCGCATTTCCATCTCGAGCGAGATTGGCTCCATGGGCTTGGTTGAGCGCGAAAACGCCACCATCTTGAACGCTGCGCTCCACCTGGTTGCCGAGCGCTTCACCGAGGGCTTTGCGAAGAGCTTGGCCGAGCGTGGCATTACCGAGGCCGACGTGTATCTGTCCCAGAACGACGGCACGCTCATGACTATTGATCACGCGCGCCGTTACCCGATTCTGACCATCGCATGCGGCCCTACGAACTCCATTCGCGGTGCAAGCTATCTGAGCCGCATGGATGACGCCATCGTCATTGATGTGGGCGGTACCACCACCGACCTGGGCGTTCTGCAGGCCGGCTTCCCGCGCGAGAGCGGCGTTGCCGTGACCATCGGCGGCGTGCGCACTAACTTCCGCATGCCCGACGTTATCTCCATCGGTTTGGGCGGCGGCTCCATCGTTCGCGAGCACGAAGACGGCACCGTGACCGTTGGCCCCGATTCCGTGGGCTATGAAATCACCAAGAAGGCGCTCGTGTTCGGCGGCGACACCCTTACCGCAACCGACATTGCGGTGCGCCTTGGCATGGCCGAAGTGGGCGATGCGAGCAAGGTCGCTCACATCGACGAGGAGTTTGCCAAGAAGGCTATGGCCGTTATGCGCGAGATGGTCGAAGAGGGCATCGATATGATGAAGGTGTCCAACGATGACATCGACGCCATTCTGGTGGGCGGCGGCTGCATCATTCTGCCGACCGACCTCGCTGGCACCGCGACCTGCGTGAAGCCCGAGTTCTCGGGATGCGCGAACGCGATCGGTTCCGCCATCTCGAAGGTGAGCGGCACCTATGAGGCGCTCGTCGATTATGACGAGACCCCTCGCGATCAGGCGCTCGAGGCCGCTCGCGCTGCCGCGATCGAGGCTGCTGTCGAGGCTGGCGCTGTGCGCGAAACCGTCGAGATCATCGATTCCGAAGACGTTCCGCTGCAGTATTACCCCGGTCACACCAACCGTGTGAAGGTGAAGGCTGCGGGCGATTTGAGCGCAGCTCTCTAAGCCGCAAGCCATTAAAAGCAAAGGCGCCGTCCCTGCGAGAGGGGCGGCGCCTTTTTCGTGCGGCACAAACGCGTGGCACGTGATGTGGTGAAGTGGGGTCGGCTTAAGGAAGCTGCGGAATCTCGAGCATCTTTTGCTTGAGCTCGGCCTCGATGCGGCGCATCTCCACTTCGGCCTCGGCGCGCTTCTGGCGGCCTTCGGCCTGAATTTGCAGCACCTCGTCGAACGTCTTGATAAGCGTTTCGTTAGTCTGCTTCAGCGTTTCGATATCGACGATGCCGCGCTCCGATTCCTTTGCCACCTCGACGGTGGAGGTGTGCAGCATTTCGGAATTCTTCTTTAGCAAGTCGTTCGTCATGTTGGTGACGGCGGTTTGCGCGCGCACGGCCTCTTGCGAATTCGCGATGCCGAGCGCTAGAACCATCTGGCTTTTCCACAGTGGAATGGTGTTCACGATGGTGGTTTGGATTTTCTCGACCAACGTGATTTCATTGTTTTGCACGAGACGAATCTGCGGTGCGGTTTGCATGGCGATGGTGCGCGTGAGGTCGAGGTCGGAAAGCTTCTTCTCGAAGCGCGTGCACATGGCGTCGAGGTCTTGTGCGGCTTGCGCGTCTTCAGCGCGACCCGTGGCTTTTGCCTTGTCCACGAGTTCCTTCAGCTCAACTTCGCGCACTTCAGCGAGTTTTTTCTTACCGGCCAGAATGTACATGGTGAGCTCTTTGAAGTAGGTGAGATTGAGCTCATACATCTTGTCGAGTGTGGCGGCGTCTTTCATAAGGGTCATCTGGTGGCCCTGCAGCGCTTTCACGATTTTGTCGACGTTGGCCTCGGCCTTGTCGTAGCGGGCGCGAAGCGATTCGATTTTGTTGGCGCCTTTCTTGAAGAAGCCGAACAGGCCCTTCTCCTCGGTCGCATCGAAGCTGCGCAGCTCGGTCACGGCATCGCTAAGAAGGCCACCGACCTCGCCCAAGTCTTTCGTTCGCACGCTCTCGAGCGCTGTGTCGCTGAAATCGGCCATTTTCTTTTGGGCGCCGGCGCCGTACTGCAGAACCATCGCGGTGTCGCGCACGTTGATCTGCTGCGAGAAGCTTTCGACCATCTTCTTCTCTTCTTCGGTCAGCATGCTGTCGTCGAGCTTCGCGGGCACTTCGGCGGCATCGCTCGCGGGGGCCAGGGCGTCGCCGCCCGTGTTTGCGAGCGTCGGCACC
>OLPN01001778.1_pt1 | contig 18407 bp, 13 predicted proteins | sample 1672601 | NCBI WGS metagenome assembly OLPN01 (sample SAMEA3136704, study PRJEB25190) | human gut metagenome | reverse complement strand
GCTCCTTGCGGGCCGTCATCTCGTAGGGAGTCGCCGGCAGCGGGATGAGCAGCGGTTTTTCCTGGGCGAGGAATACGCTCTCCCTGCTGCCCTCGCGCCTTTGGAAGGGGCGCGAGTTGATGGCGGCGACCTGGTCCGCAAGGGCCGAGTTGAACTCGCCGAGGGACATGAACCGCCTTCCCCTCAGCGCGAGCATGGCCTGGCGCTCGATGAGGCCGACTCCCATCTCCACGCTCGCCTTGTCCCTGGGCCTTCTGACCCTGGCGGGCACGACGGCGCACCCGTAGTGCTCGCTCATGCGGCGGTACTGCTCGTTGACGATGAGCGCCTCTTTGGTGTTCTTGGACACCGCGGTCTTGCAGTTGTCCGGCACGAGAACGGGGGTCGCGCCGCCGAAGAAGGAGAACATATGGGCATGGGCGTCGATCCAGGCCTGCTCGTCGGTTCTGTAGAATCCCTCGGCGAACAGGTAGTTGGAGTAGGGCAGGCATCCCGCGAACACGTAGACCCTCAGAAGTTCGCCCGTATCGGGATCGACCACTTCCGCCGTGTCCCCGACCCAGTCCACCTGGATGGTCTCGGCCGGCCTGTGGTCGATGCGCATGCGGATGTCGTGGGCCTGCGCCCACTTCCTGTACTCCCTGCAGAAGGCCGAGTACATGTAGGGCTCCTCGCCCCGCGACACGGCGGAATCGCAGTACTCGTTCCACAGAAGCGACAGCGTCATGCCGCGCCGTCCAAGCTCCCGGGCCACATGCTCGAAGTCGATGGCGGCCTTGTCCGTGGCCTTGCGGCTCCTCTTCGGGTAGATAACGGACCGGATCGCCGCATCGTCCATCTCCTCCGGGAGCGGCCAGGAAAGGCCGCGCGCTCGTGCCGCTCGGATAACGTCCGAGACGGTCGATTGCGCGCAGCCGCAAGAGAAGGCGACGCTTTCCTGGCTCACCCCCATCGCGATCAATCGGAGGATTTCTCTGTACTTGACCATTCTTCTTTCCTTTCCCTAGATGGCCATAGGCGCCCTTTTGGCACCCAGGTGAATTCTAGGAAAGGAAGTGGAGGAGGAAAGAGCCTTAGGCTATCGGCAACGCGTGGAATGAGTATCGGCGACGCGCGGAATCATCATCGGACAAGCGCGCAGGAGGCAACACCCAAGTCGGAGATAAATCGCCAATCCCGGCCAATTTAATTTCGCCAATACGCCAGTGATTCTAGTTGCGATTTACCTTTGCCTTCTGCTGCCTTATGCGGTCGCCCTAACTGCCAGCGGCGTTGTCTCGACTGAGAAGATCTCAAGTTCAGCGCCGCGGAAGCTGGCGCCCTTCATCACGAACACAGATGCACGGTCGAACAGGCGGTCGAGAGTGCAGAGCAGGGTGTCGTCGCCGGTGAAGAACTCGTCCCAGTTGTTCGTGGGCGTGTTGCTGGTCAATATCATCGTATTGGCGCAGTCCTTCTCGTAGCGCCGGTCGACGACATCGAAGAAGAGATCCGTGCACGCCTTGTCGAACGTGCACCGCCCCACCTCGTCGACTATGAGGCAGGACGGCTTCACCAGCGCGGCGACGGCTCGCGAGACGCTGCCGGAATCGGCGGCCCTCCTCAGTTTGTCCCTCAGCTCCGTGGCCTTCAGGTAGTACGTCTTGTAGCCGTTCAGGCAGCACTCCCGGCCATAGGCCTGGGCCAGGTGGGTCTTTCCGATGCCGCCCGGCCCTATGAACGCCAGGTTCTTGCGCGCATGCAGGTTCGCGAGCGCCGGCAGCTTGCGCAGCGCCCCCGCGTCCCGGCCGCGTATGCGGTCGAAGTCGAAGCCGGCGAAGGTTTTGGGGGCCTTCTGCGGCAGCCTGCTGAGCTTGAGCAGCGTCTCGATCACCTGGTCGTGACGCTTGTCCGCCAGATAGGAGAACACGGCGTCGAGCGCCGCGAGCTCGCCGCCTCCCATGCTGTGGCGCACGGCCAGCTCGGCCAGCTCCTCCGGGGCTATCGCCACTCCGAGCGACGCCGCCCGGGCGCTCACGCGATCGTAGACGGCCGCGGCATCTTCCGTGTCGCCCATGGCTACAGCCTCCCCTCGAAGTCGAACTTGTCGAACCCGGGCTTTCCCTTGGGAGGCTCCAGCCGGGCGATGACGGTCGTCACGGGGGCCGTCGGCAGCTCGACCGGCTGGACGTCGGCGTACTGGTCGTCGCAGCAGCTGTCCCTGCGGCCCCATGTCACGGGATGAGCCGCCAGTTCGCGAGAGAGGTCGTCGGAGTAGATGTGCAGCCATTCCCCGTCGCGGTTGACGCGGCACTCCCTCCCCGGATACCAGTACGGCACGCCGAAGCGCCTGCCCTCGTAGCTGACGAACCCGTCGAAGCTGATGCGTCGGCGGGGGCACAGGTAGAGCGCCAGCTCGTGGGTCATCGCGAGCACGGACGCGGCGGGCGCGCAGGCTGCGGAGTGCTCGTCGGCCGGAACACAGTCGACCGCCCTGCGGTAGCGCCCGGATTGCGCTGCGCACCATTCGAGAGCCTGGGCGTTCAGGTCGGTGGCGTTGCAGAACCTCCTCCCTGCCAGGAAGTTGCCCTTCACGAACCTGATCAGTCGCTCGACCTTGCCCTTCGTGAACGGGTGCCTGGGCTTGCACAGCTTCGTCTTGAACCCGACGCACGACATGAACGCGGCGTAGTCGGCCTGCCATACGGGCCTGCCGTCGATGTCGCGCCGCAGCACCACCGACTTCATGTTGTCGGTCAGCACGCACTCTGGCACCCCCATCACCGCGAACGCGTGGATCATGCCGATGAACAGGCTCTCCTGGCGCGCATTGGGGAAGAACTCCACGTAGCACGTGCCGCAGTGGTGGCACACCATCGCGAAGCACGCGATTCTGAACATGCCTCCGGTCCAGTCCTCGACATCGACGAATCCCCAGTCCATCTGGTAGGACTCGCCGGGCGATGTGGAGAATCTCCTGCCGCGGCTCGCCTGCGGGTCGGCGCCCGCGAGCCTCCTCTTCGAGGGAACCAGGTCGGCATGCGCGGCGATATAGTTCTTCACGGTGGTCCTGCCGCCCTCGTAGCCCTGGCCCCTGATGCGCTCGAAAACGACCTCGGAGTTGGTGACGCCCTCCGAGAGCAGGGCGTTCACAATGCCCTCGAAGCCGCTGATCACCGTCGTGGCAGCGCGCATCCCGCAGCGCCCGTGGGGCGCGACGACGAAACCTCTCGCTTTCAATGTGCGGGCCCTCGATCTCGAGAGCCCCGTTCTTCGCGAGAATTCGGCCAGGTTCATCTTGTCGAGTTCGAAGGAATCGCCCTCCGTCCGGGCGATATCCGATATGGCCTTGTCTATAATCTCCTGCAGGCCATTGCGCTCGTTGTCATTCATGGTCCTCCTTGTCTTCTGGCGTATTGGCGTACACCAGTGTAGGGCCAGCAGCGTCGCAATGGCTGTTTTTGCTTGACTGGAATTTGGCTGAACTAGTTTGACTTTAGGTGGCTATTCTCGCCCGACGCTAACAACGTCTACTCACTCGAAATGAACGCTCTTTGGGATACGGCAATCTCGGGCAGCAAGACCGCCCTAGAAACTTGCTTGCGCTCGATAAGTTAGCGGAACGTTTCAGCTCGGTCGAAAATCGAAACCAGCCTTTCCCGTCTGCACCGTTGCCTGAAAAGCCAGAAGGCCCCGAAGCCTTGACTCACATACCTGAGTGCACGCCGATGTAGCTAAGCTCATCCTCGACGCCCATGAGCTCGCTCCAACGAGCAGAGAGCAGCTGGGCGTAAAGATCATGCTGCAGTCCATAGCAGCCGAGCGCATATCCGTCGTTCACTTCGACAAGAAGTGTTCGCCGGTCTGCTGTCACCCCAAAATCGATCCCATAGCCAGCAGGTGCATCCCGGTATTCCTTCACAGCGCTCTCGATAGTCGAAGGATCGAAATGGAGCCGCCAATCGCCCTTGTAAGGGCGCACATCTAATACCTCCCCATAACGCACGAAACAGCGCCACTCAGCCCCGAAATCTACGACTTCGCTGCAAATAACCGGAGGATTTTCGCCGCTTATGCCGCAACCAACAAGGTCAGATATGCCTTTGATGACTTTGCCCGTGAACTTTTTGTCTTCGACTGGCTTTACAAAAAGCGGCCATGATTTGATGTCGTTGTTCACTTGGTTGATGGTTGAACGCCACAATTCCCTTCCCAGGAACGGTGTTAGAGACTCTGGATAGTTGATCTGCGGAATTTGGACTCCGAATCTGCGCAACACGGCTTGACAGGAGCCGATCCCGCCAACTACGACATCTCCCCTCTCGACGCCCAAAAGCTCCGAGGGGTCAAAATATGGAATAGTTTCAAAGCCCATATCGGAGAATCCGAGCCACGCAGAATAAAAGTTTACATTGTATGGCACATGATCTTTGCAAGGAATAAATGCTCTCATGCTGAACTCCAGTAACGCATTTGCGGTCACCCACATTCTACCCATAGACACAGCATCGCATGTTCAGACGAACACTTAAACCGTTTTTGCGCCGCATTAGTCCGACCAGCCCATCTCCGCTGCCACTCTATAGACCTTACTCGCTGTCTTTACCTGTCATTCCTCTTCGAGACCATCAACCCCTTCAGCATGAGGGGGCGGGGGCGACTGCTCCCACATTCTCGGCAAGTTCATGGCACAATGCCTTTAAAGCGAAGCGGCTCACCCCTCCCCCGCCTCAAGCGGCGCCATGTCGAGGCGCAGGGTTTGCTCTATCACCTTCATGAGGACATCGTCTTCTATCCGGGGGTTCATCTTCACGAGGCCCACCAGGCCGAATATCACGACGCAGAACATCTCGTGCACCAGCTCGATCTCAATCCGGTGGTAAGCCGCGTACTCCTTCGCGATATGGTTCGCCAGGCAGTCCGCCGTCTCGCGCGTGGCGCGCACGTCAAAGGCGTCCCGCACGCCCAGCTCCTCCAGGACGGCTATCACCGGGCGCGGCCTTCCCGCCCTGTCGTAGAGGGAGTAGCGAAACGTCTGGATGCACTTCTTCAGCGACCCCGGCGTGTCGCCGAAGACCCGCGCCTCGTTCCACACGATCACGCTTTCCACCAAGTCTTCCACGTAGTCGTCGATGACCGCCTCAATCAGCCCGTTGCGGTTTGCGAAGTGGTAGTAGATAAGTTCACGGGTGACGTTCGCCTCCTTCGCGATGGCCGCAATGGAGGTTGCCCGCACCCCTCTCTGCTCGAAGAGCTTCCGTGCCGTGGCCACAATCGCGCCCGGCGTGTCGGTCAGGCGTCGCGATTCCTTCAGGTCTCGGCGCCTCTCCCGTACGCAGCCGGCCGCCTGCAGCGGCGTCATCTTCCCGTAGTCGCGCATCATCGTCATCCCCTGGAACGTCCCGTCTCTCCTCCGCGAAATGTCCTGCACAAATCATAGCCTTTTGTGAAGTATTGCGATACCGGCATTTGCTAGACTTTAAGCGAATCGGCCCGCACACGGGCGCATCGCAAGCCGCATTCCCGCTTCTGAAACGCGCGGGCACATGCCGACGAAAGGAGACTCCATGGGCATCCTCTACCAGGCAGCCGATCCGATTTACTGGGTCATTTGGCTGTTCGCCCTCTTCGCTTTGATGGCCTTCAACGAGCTGGGGCGCGTCAAACTGTGGTGCGGGCTCGCCCTGTTCGCGCTTGTGCCGATCGCGCTCACCCTGTTCGTGTGGCCCGAAACCGCCGCACCCGGCAACGAGTACGGCACGGGAACTTGGTTCAACTGGGTGAAGACCTACTCCGCGCTGGCGGGGTGCCTCGGGTTCATAGCCCTGCGCTTTGTGAAATGGCGCGGCAAGGACGGCAAGATCCACTACCTGTACGAGAAGCGCTGGGCGCTGTGCTTTCCGCCGCTCATCCTGGCGATCAACATCGCCGAGGCGGTCATCCGCGACTTCCAGGTGTTCGGCTTCGCGCTGTGGGAGGGCGGCGTCGTCGAGAACCTGTGGACGATATCGGGCCCGTGGAACATTATGAACGGCATCGCGGGCATTTTGAACATCCTCACGATCTGCGGCTGGTTCGGCATCTTCATTTCGAAGGACCCGTCGAAGGACATGATCTGGCCGGACATGATCTGGGCCTGGATCATCGCCTACGACCTTTGGAACTTCGCCTACACCTACAACTGCATCTCGGATCACTCAGCCTACTGCGGCCTGGCGCTGCTTCTGGCCTGCACCATCCCGACGTTCTTCATCAAGCGCGGTGCATGGCTGCAGCATCGGGCGCAGACACTGGCACTGTGGATCATGTTCGTGATGACAGTGCCCCAGTTCGCCGACGTGCTCGCCCCCATCCCGACCACGCACAACCCCATGGCGTTCTTCGCGGTGAGCCTGATCGCGCTGGCGTCGAATGTGGCGCTGGCGTCTTACCAGCTCTACCGCATCCGCAAACTGAAGCTGAACCCGCTGAAGGATCAGATCTACGCCGGCACGAAGGCCTACCAGCGCATCGTGGAGGAGAACAAGTAGGGGCATTCCACCCGATCCGGCATGCCTTGAATTCTTGCCCGAGCCGATAGCCGCAACTATCGGCTCGGGCTTTTTCTAACGACAGCTTAAAGTCGCTGCAGCCCCTGACAATCATCTAACGAAAGACTACCGAGATAAAGTATCGTTAGAGGATTGACAGCTGAGCTAACGGCGCATTTAGACCGTCAGGCACTTGGCAGGCGCCGCGCCCCGCGAATAAGGCGCTTCCCTCCACGGCGTCTACAACGGATCTCCCCCGCGCCGAAGAATGGCAAGATAATCTTCGTACAGATAGACCCGATATCGCTGCTTGTTAGCCTCAAGCTGTGCCAATATGCCCAGGTCGCAGAAAGACTTCACCAATTTCACCGCAGTTGTCCTTGAAATCTCGAGTTGCTCTGCCACGAAGTTCACATCGACAATCGGATTGCCCTCAATCAGCTCCAAAAGCCTTTGACCGTTGCCGGCCGACCGTCCCATTTCCTCGTTGATGAGGGATGCGTTTTTGTTCCTCAGGTTGACAAGCAACTCCATCGCCCTAACCGCATCCTCGGCGCTTGCCAGCAAGCAGTCGCAGAAGAATTCGACCCATTCTGTGTAGGCGCCGCACTCGCGCACCTTGGTTAGCATGGCGTAGTACTCGCTTCGCCGCAGCTTCAGCTGATAGGAAGGGTAGAAAACCGCACCGCTTAGGACGCCATCATTCATTAGCGAGAGCGTTATCAGGAGCCTTCCGATTCTTCCGTTGCCATCGAGAAACGGGTGGATGGTCTCAAACTGATAATGAACGAGCGCCGCTTTCACAATAGGGTCAATTCCATGCTCGTTGTTTACGAATGCCTCCATTTCCGAAAGGGCATCGGCCATATCGTCGACGTTTGGAGGAACGAACGATGCATCGCGCAGCGTGCAGCCAGCTGGACCTATCCAGTTTTGAGAGACTCTCATCTGTCCGGGATTCTTTTCCTGTCCGCGCGTCCCCTCAAGCAGCACTTCATGCGTCTCCTTAAGAAGACGCGCGCAAAGAGGAAGCGTCTGCATCCTTTTCACCGCATACTCCGTCGCCTTAACGTAGGCGACCACGTCAGACACATCTTTGCGAGTAAGTCCGACATTGGACGGGTCGAGAATATCGTCAAACGTGCACTGCGTTCCTTCAATTTGCGCCGACAGCAAGGCTTCTTTGCGAACGTACATCGCCAGATACATCGAAGCATTCGGAACAAATCTGAGCATACCTTCAAGCTCGCCAATCTTCCTCGAGCAAGCGCTGAGCAGCTTTACGGTGTCAGAGCTAAGCTCCAGGGCGGCCACTCTCGATAACGGCGTTGGCACGAATGAAGAGTACTCCAACTCTCCTGTAAGGTTTTTCCTGAGAAAGCCCTGCCCGTTGTTCTCTATTTTCATAGCGCATCCTAACGACACTTTAGAGCTATTAAAGTCTTATATAGTATTCTAACGACACTTTATCATGAAATTTCGTCGTTACAAAGCCTCAAACGAGCTAACGACACTTTTAAGTTGCACGGACGCAAACAATGAATCGGGCACCCAATGCGCGAAACACAAGCGGCGCAATGATTCGTCGCTGAGAAAGCCGATGGGCCTCAGACGGGTGATGCCATTCCCGCCCACGGCAACAGGGTCCATCGAGGGCTTCGAGGGTTTCTATCGCCAATGGCCTCCAGCGCTCAAGACCCACGAATGATCGTTGCCTCACCGGCCATCAGAATAGGCACCGCTCGATAACCTCTTTCCCGCGGAGCTGGTTCAGCCATTGCCGGGGAATGGAATCGTAGCCGTAGAGGGCGGCTGCCAGCGCGCCAGCGACGCAGGCGGTGGTGTCGGAGTCGCCGCCCAGGTTCACCGCCTCCGTCACGCATTCCTCGTAGCTGTCGGTGTTGCACGCGCACCAGAGCGCGGCGCCCAAGGTGTCCAGGACGTAGCCCGTCGAGCGGATCTCGTCGCGGGGCAGTCCCCGGATGCCCTCCAGGAAAGCGAAGCGCTCGTCACCGGGAATGTTGCGCCCGATGGCCTCTTCCAGCCCCTCCCCTTCCAGCACATCCCTCAGGGCGCGCACGAAGAAAACGCAGGACTCCGTGGATATCGGATGGGCGTGCGTGATGGCCGACACCGCCCTGACCTCATCGTCGGTCGCGTCCGTAAGGGCCAGCGGCGCGATGCGCATGAGCGACCCGTTGCCGTTAGAACGCTCGCCGTCGCAGCCGAATCCCTGGAGAAGCGCAGTAGCGGTGGCGTTGCCGACCCCGAAGGCGCGACCGTCGGCAGTGTACGCGCCCTCGTAGAGCCAAGCCCGGAAGCGGCTACGCATGTCGTCCACATCGACGCCGCCGCAAGCTCTGATACTGTCGCAAGTCGCAAGCATCAGCGACGTGTCGTCCGAGAACGTGCCCGCAGGCATCCCGTGCGCTCCCCCACCGACCATGCCCTCGCATGCGAAGGTGCCGCGCTCCATGCACTCATAAGGCACCCCAAGCGCATCGCCCACAGCAGCCCCGTACACGACGGCTCTGAGGGTTTTCGAGGCACGGCTCTCACGAGCTGGCGCCACCGGATGGTTGCACTCTCGAAGAATCATTTCGCGCTCCTTAGTAGAATGACTTTCCGGAACGTCCAAGACATCATCTCTCGTCCAAGATGTCAAATCAAGTAGCCCATCGATGCACAGCCGCGGAGCAACCACAACGAAGCCTCTCTGGAAGAGCGGCCCTGCCATGGCGCTTGCGAGACACAGCGACCGGCAGCGACCTCAACCCAAGCGGAGCAATGATTCGTCACGCAGAAAATCGATCAGCCTCACATGAGTGATGCCATTCCTGCTCGCGACAACAGGGTCCATCGAGACCACGTACTTGGGATAGCTATCGCCAATGGCCTCCAGCGCTCCGAACTCACGATCAATCGTTGACTCACTGGCCATCACGTAGGCGACCTGAACGTAGCAACGACGCCCGTCTCTTTCGACAACGAAGTCTATCTCGCTCTTGTGCAGCTTTCCCACATACACTTGCATACCGCGCGAGATCAGCTCGTTATAGACTACCGTCTCAACGACGCAGTTCCACTCATCTTTGACTCGGTTCTTCCGAAGATGGAACAATCCGAGATCGCACACATACTCTTTAGCCTCGAATCGCAGTTTCTTCTTTCCGCGGATATCGTAGCGCTCCGCTCTTCCCACAACGTAGGCCTCTTCGATGTAGCGAATGAGGTCGTAAACCGTTGGCGCGGACACCTTCCGAACCGAGTCGGTTAGCTCGGCGGCGATGTTGTTGCCCGACACCGTCGATGACGAGTTGGCAATCAGATAATCCAGCACGTTTTCAAGAGTCGTTGCGGAGGATACCTTGTTGCGCTGAATGATGTCTCGGAGCACGATGGAGTTGTACAGATTGTCGAGAACCACACGCCGCGACTCGGCCAGCTCCTGCCCGCACACCAAGGGAAAACCTCCCCATGTCAGGTACTCATCCAAAAGCATCGATTCATCCAGATGTCCTTCGGAAGCCTCCGAATGAAGTTGGGCCTCTTTGAAGCAGCAGAACTCTCGGAAGTTGAACGGCATCACATGAAACGACACCGTACGACCACCCAAGCGCGTTGCAAGCTCGCCCGATAGCAGCTTCGAGTTTGAACCCGTCAAAAAGATGCTGACGTTGTCGGTCGTATTGAACGAATTAACCACGAGCTCGAAATCGCGCACATTCTGAATCTCGTCAAAAAGCAGGTAGGTTTTACGCTCGTCGGAGAGCTTTGGCTTGATGTGACGGTAGAGTTTGTCGGGATCGGTGAGTTCGCGGTTGGCGTAGTCGTCGAAATCGACGAACACCAGCGTGTCCGGTTCCATAGAATCGAAATGCTCCGCACGGATTTCGTCCGCTATTTGCCTCAGCAAGACGGATTTGCCGCAACGCCTCACCCCGGTAATGACTTTAATCAACTCAGAGTCGTAGAACGGACGAATCCTTTCGAGATATTGCGTTCGCAGAATCATTCCGGGTTCCTTTCGATAGAATTAAATCTGCTTAATTCTATCATTCCTATCTGATATAGCATTAAGTATATTTAATTCTTTTATTGTCTATTTTGATTCGGAAGCGAGTGCTCGACCTTGGGAGGGATCTGCGGATACACCTTGCGACGGACCAACTCATCCCCTTCCAACTCCTTGAGGTTCTGGGAGAGCGTCTTGTCTGAGATCTTCCCGAGGTAGCGCTTCAGCTCGTTGAACCTAACCGGCTGGTACTCCATAAGGCAGTACAGGATCACCATCTTGTGCTTGCCGGAGATGAGAGAGCGTGTAGCTGTACCCCGTTCCTTCGAGCTGGGCATCGCCGATCGCACGGCCCGACTCTTCGTTGTCTTTGATGTGCGAAGCCGTCTCCAACCTCGAAGACGTCAAGGGCGAGGCTTACAAGCCACTTCCGACTACTGTGTTGGAGTAGCCCTGGGATAATATTCATACTAGCGCACCCTTTAATCGATAGCCTATAATGTGATTGTTGTTTTGGCATTGATGGAGTGCGCCCGCATGCAGGGGGTACGGAGCTGCCGCACATGCTGCAGCTCTGAGTGGGAATGGAGGTGAGAATCCTCCGCTATACCAGTAACCGTAAACGCCGAAAAGCAGCATCTTGGGCGATGTAATCCTCCAGATTGCCATTTCGTCCTCGCCGGGCACGGTGGCTGCTTTGATGAGGCAAAGTCGGAACACCTCTCCATCGCACGATAGCCCTGGGAAAGAGGTGCCGATCATGTCCGGCTCTAAGTTCGTTTGCGCATTTTTGTCCCTTCTGCTCTGTTTCTCGTTCACGCCTACCTCTGTATTTGCACAAGATACGGTTGCGGAAACCTCTCCTAACCTTTCTGAATCAACTGGAGCACCAGCTTCATCAGATGAGGTGGCAGGCTCTGCTGAGGCCGATGAGCCTGCGGAACCTCCCCTCCCTGCCGCTCCGGAGCAGCCCATTTCGCCTGTGGACGGAGCGCTCGATGACTCTGGCGCCGATGAGAAGTCGTACGAATCGGTTGAAGCCGAAGATGAGCCCACAAGCGTCAGCGAGGCTCAAGAGCTCATTCAGCCTCAGGACGATCTTGCGGGCAGTGGCACGGAAACTGACCCCTTTCTCGTCGGTTCCGTGGAAGACCTGGAGCTGCTACGCGGCATCATGAACGACAACCCTGGCGTCCATGTGAAGATGACGTCTGACATCTCCGTTGGCGAGTGGGAGCCCTTCTATCCATCAAGCGGCTATATCACCGAAGCGTTCAGCGGCGTGTTCGATGGCTGCGGCCATAGCATCACGAACTTGAGCGTGAATCGTACTACTACGAACGTTGGCTTCTTCGGCGGTATCAACGGTGCCACCATCAAGAACCTTCATGTGAGCGGCACGGTGTCTTCCACCAAGGCCTATGTCGGCGGTATCGTAGGCAAAGTGCAGCAGGGCTCGCTCACCGGATGCAGCTTCTCAGGAAGCGTCTCGACAGGCGCCAAAGGAAGCACAGCCTACGCAGGCGGTCTGGTTGGCTACGCTGGCAACAGCGCCTCGCAGTCCGCCTCGTTCTCGAGCTGCTCCAATGCTGGTTCCGTGTCGGGCGGCGTTGCGGGAGGCATCGTCGGGTATGCGAAGTACACCACCATCGAGAACTCCTACAACACCGGTTCCGTGACTGGAACCAGTCGTGCAGGCGGCATCTGCGGCCAGCTGCAGAACAACGGAAGTATCGAGCGCTGCTACAGCACCGGCGCCATTTCGGGCTCAGACACCGCAAGCGACATCGTCGACTTCCTCTACGGCTCATCCACCATCAGAACATGCGGCTATGTCACGCGCATATCAGGCGCGGGCACGGGCACAGTCGAGAGAGAAAGCTGCGTGCAGTCGGACGACCCCGCCTACCTTCATAGCGTCATCATCGGCGGCACGGCACCCGGCCCCGTCGATCCCGATGATCCTGATCCCACGCCCGGCCCCAGTCCTGACGAGCCCAACCCCGACGTTCCGCCCGCAACCGACAAGACACTTGACGAGATAGCCGCATCACTCTCGACGCTCTACCCCGAGTTCGGCAAGGACGCCAACGTCGTCGATATGATCCATGCGAAGCACCCGAATATCACGGTCGCCCTGAAATCCATCGAGAAGACGAACGGCACCGACAACTGCTCCGCCATCGACCAAGAAGGCAACATCACCTACTTCTACGCAGACCCCGACGGCTTCCGCGCGCAATGGTTCGGCTCCTACCGCATCACTATCGACCTTTCCTTAGCCGGAGCCACCGTTCAGAAGACTGTTCCCGTCATCGTCTATTGGAACGCCCAGAAGGTCAAAGCCATGCTGGCGGCAGACGTTCTCTCGCAGGTCGACCTTGGCGACACCACCAACGTAAGCACCGACCTTTCACTTCCCAAGGTTGCAAGCGGAAAGCTTTGGGCGCAGATCACATGGACTTCCTCCGACCCATCCGTCATCTCCGTATCCAGCGAGAACCAGGGCACGGCCGACACGCTGTTCGCCCCGTACGTCGGCAAGGTGAAGTGCGGAGAAACGCCGAAGGACGTGACGCTAACCGCTAAGGTCGTCTTCCAGCGCACGGCAATGGGTGAACCCGAGATCGCAGTCGAGCAGACCTTCCCCGTGCATGTCGACTCGCTGGACGGCGCAAGGGCACAGCAGATCAAAAGCGAGCTTATGGCAAAGCTCGACGCCGGCTTTGCCAAGGCAGGCCTGCGCGATAGCGTCACCGGCGTACGACTTCAGCCCGATGCCGGCGGCATCTACACTGTCGAGAACGACATCCAGCTTCCCACGACGGCCGATTTCGGCGTGGACGGCAAGTACTACCCCGTTACGCTTGCAAGCAGCGACGGCACGCTATTGACCGTACCCGACGTGCGCAACAGCGCCCGAGTCTCCGTGCTTCGCCCCATGGGCACGGGCAGCCTCGCCCGCAGCGCGAACATGGAAGGCCTCGCGACGCTTTCCGTTTCCCTTTCCGACAAAGACACCGGCGTCAAGGCGACCAAGGATTTCACCATCCGCGTGAAGCCCATCGAGCTTTCCGACCTCGCTTCGGAATTCGATCTCATGGAGCAGGCAAAGCAGCATTACTTCGACGGCCTCAACGCAGGTGCGAACCCATCCGCAAACGAGGTCACCGTTAACCTATCTCCGTTTTTCGAGGTATACGCTGACGACAACGGGGAGCTCGTATGGGTCCGCGACAGCGCACAAGAGAAGAACACGGGCATCGTGCCCGTGGCGCAGGACGGCTGGGAAGAGCTGGAGCTGTGGCGTCTGTTCAAGTCCTCGAATGCGAAAGTGGTGTCGCACGAGAACCTGCTGGTGACCCGCCAGGCCGAGCCGAAGGCGGTCACCATCAAAAGTGTGCTTTCCCACAAGGTATACGGAAAGTACGGCAAGCTTTACGCGGAAGATCCCATAACCTACGCGCAGTACAAGGACCTCGCGGCTCTATACAATCAGGAAGTGAGCGCGGAGATACTCGTGCGCGGAACGAGCAACCCACTTATGGCGATGGCGCGTAGGGCACCGGTCGATGTGAACTTCGCTGTGACCGACGGATCGCGCGTTCTGTACTCAGGCAAATACAAGCAGTTGCCCGAAGGCACAACGGCATGGGATGTGTTCAAGCAGATGGTTCCTGCGGGCAACTACCAGCACAAAGGCAGCTATGTGAGCTCCATCACCGGACCGGACGGCACCGTGCTCGCAGAGAAGAGTCGCGGCCCGAATTCCGGCTGGCTGTATTCAGTGAACGGGACGACGCCTAGCGTGGGTTTGGCCGGTTACACGCTGGAGGACGGCGACAAGCTGGTACTGTTCTTCACCGATGACGGATCTGCTTACGGACATTGGGAGTGGCCTAGTGTTGATGGCTCGCCCTCCGAGGGCTCGCAGGGCTCCGGCACATCGAGCCCCGCCCCTGAGGGTCCGCAGGGCCCCGGCACATCGAGCCCCGCCCCTGAGGGCTCGCAGGGCTCCGGCACATCGAGCCCTGAACAGCCTGGGTACGAGCCCGATACCCCGGACGCTTTCGAGCTTGTCAATTGGGTGAAGGCTCCTGGAGTGAAAGAGGGTGACCAAGTGCTCATCACCTCTTCTGATGGAACCTCCCGAATCACACAGCCACTCGTCGTGTTTGAAGACGCTTATGTTCCTTTAGCATCTGGCGAGTCATACGAAATCGTGGAAGCGGATTTGGAAACAGCAGAAGCAGAGTGGTGGCATTCCTACTTGGTTGTTTTGATCATTGCCATTATCGGGATCGGGACTACCGCTGTGGTTAGGCTCTGGAAGAAGGGCAAGCGAAGCTAGCGGCGGCAGAAAGACGGGAGAACTGCAAGGCTCCGCAGAGAAGTGCGCCTGCGGCTAACTTCGGGCTTCTTCCCCATAGGCTGAAAGGTCGTCGGCAATGGCCTCTTCCAGCATCGCAGCGAAGCGTTCGGCGCACTTTTCCACATGATCGCCCATGCCCTCTGCAGCATAACGCGGGCTCCATTCCGCGATCTTCTCGGGATGATCGAGCCACCAGTCAATGAGCTCGGCAAGGCGCTCGTCGTCACCAGCTTCGAATAGGCTCTCCCCACAGAGAGCGAACTGAGAGGGCACGCTCATCTCGGCCTCGGCGATGATCGGGACGCAGCCGCAGGCGAGAGCCTCCAATACGCTCATGGCCTCGATGTCTGCAATCGACGCATGGATGTACAAAGGACACGCTCGCTCCAGGGCTATCAGGTCATCGATGGACCGATACTCGAAGATAGGAGGATGGGGCAGGCGGCTCCCTTCGTGCTCAAGCTTGTGCTTAAGCGGGCCCTTACCGCAGATATGCAGCCGGATCTGATCCCTATGGAAGCAACGTTCGATGGCGCGGATGATGGTTGCCTGGTCCTTCTCGTGAGAGAGACGACCGACGGTGACGATATGGACAAGGCCATCATTGAAGCTCTCGCCCTCTCCTGGGCAGAACGCCTTGGGCACGCCATTGGATATGACATGGAGTTGACTCCGGTAGCCATGCTTGCGCAGCTGGTTGGCGATCATCTGGCTCGGACAATGGATATGGCGGATGTCGCCGTAGAGCCAGTCGCGAAACAGCCTGTAGATGGCATCGCAAACCAAGGGCGCTGCCCCCAGGTTCGCGTTGTAGGTGACGTTCTCCGGCTGCAAGTGAAATGCCGCCGTCACCGGCACACCGTGGGCTCGCCCCCAATCGCGAGCCGCCTGGCCTAAGGCGAAGGGGAGGAAGATATGGATGACGTCAACATCGGCGAATGCTTCATCGAAGACCGCCTCGTCAGGCAGCGCGAAGTGGAAATCGAGCCCCTCGGCAACCGGAGTCACGACGGGGATGTGATGCTCGGGCACATCGAAGCTATCGGGGTCATCCGCGCCAAAGGCCACGCAGATGACCTCATGGCCTTGCTCGCGCAGGGCATCCGCATAGCGCAACGCCGTAGAGGATGTGCCATTGGAGCGGACGGGCATATCGTCCATCACGAGCGCGATGCGCATGTCTGCTCCTTCGTCGAATCATATTCTTCAAGTCTCATTGTGACAGGATAGCCGGCAGAGCGCGAGATATATAATAAGCGGCGCGCACAAGCGCGAGAAGGTCGAGCCGAATTCCCCAAGATTCCCCTCTCCCGTTTGCACCGTTCCTCTTGTTTTTCACAAGCCTAAAGCTTCATAAGGGAACGCTGATGCTTCCGTCCCAGATTCCTATGCAGCTCGCAGCATAGCGGACTGTTCCGGAAATCGTCCGCCTCCCTTACTACGCGGGCACATTGTCCACGTAAGCCTGAAATGGGATTTATTCGCCGCAAACAGCTATTGGGCGATCTCTTCGATGAGACTGTTCGGTCTCTTTAGCATCAGATTGACACCTCCCTATCGAGTTTCTCCGCCTCGTCTTTCCCCAATAGGCCCTGCCGCCGCGCTTCCCAAACGGCCTCCTGAAGCCTATCGGGCATGATCTTGCCCACGCACGAGCTGATGGCCGCCACGACCGTCTGTGAGGGTATGCCCTCGTACTCGGTAACGTCCTTGGCGCCCTTTCGCTGCACTACCTTCATTCCCTCGGGTAGCTTTCTGCGGATGCGCCTCGGCGTGCCGATGTACATCTTGGCGGGATTAGTGGGGCAAAGCGCGAACATGGCGAGGACAGATTCGCCGTAGAGGTACGCACCGGGACCCGCCAGAGCAACGCTCTCGGCGTAAGGATCAAGATTGCCGGGAACGTGGTGCTTAATGCGGTAGACGCCGCGCCCAATACGGGTCAGCCTTCCATCGGAGGTAAAACGGGACAGCTCCTTATCGGAGACCCCCATCCTTGCCGCTTCATCCCGGGTCACAATCCCGTAGTTATCGGCTGCTACTTCGTATATTTCCTCGTATTTGCTCATGCCAAAACCTTACCATATTTGGGAAGGTTTTGGCATGAGCAATAATAGGGATTTGGTTTCAAATAACGCTTTAAGTCCGACGATCGCGCATGAAGTCCATTGCAGAGCCATAGTCCTTCACGATGGCAGGAATGCCATTGATATCTCGCACGGTATAGCCAAATGCATCCTTCGCAATTCAACTACAGAAAACACCTGTAGCGCTGAAAGGCGTTCTGCGCAGAAGCAGAAACGACGACGCGTTCATCGCCAGGGCCGACGCGCACTCCAAACAGACCATGGTGCAGTTGTATGGCAATCACCGCAACTGATGGTAGAGGCATTCGGGTTAAATGCAAGAAGATAGTCAAGCGGAACATCCAAGACATCGGCGACTGCCTTCATGCGCTCACGCTGCTTTTCACTCGCGCTCTTGACCCTTTCAACGAATTGCATATCGGTCACAAGTTGAATGGGAACATGCGCTGCATTTGCAAGCTCTTTGTTCGTATGAACAGTCTTGCCGTGATCCACAGCAAACGAAAGGTTTGTCATCGGTTTGCGTATGAGAACATTCGACCCGCAGATCGGGCAGTCCGCCAAAGGTTCGTCTGGATCATGATCACTTGAGGGCACAGGCGCTAGGCGCGTAAGCCCAGCTGGAGCCGTATTGCTCGAACACCTGCACGCAGCTGCCTGATCACGATTGAAGGCTAGCGCCTTTAATCGATCGGTCGAAATATGGTAATCATGGAGCATTTTTTGGACATCCGGGCTATCCCAATCAGAACCGCACTGATCATGAAACCAAAGAATTCGCTTCAGTGAGCTAAAGTCTGACAAACCTAGCAACAAGAGGAACAATCCGAGATGGTCAACCATGTACTTATTTAGTTCCATCATATCCGTGTCGTCAAGCTTGCCTTCTGCGTGCATATCTTCGACCGGACCATTCCTGAAGCATAAGTGAGCTAAGCTTATCGCCAAATCTCGCACATAGCCATCACCACTAATTTCTTTCAGCAGACAGTCGATAGAGAGGTCATCGATTTGCGTCCCAGCCACATCGCTCCAGCCACCTTCTGGCTGGCTGTTAGCGTCATCACGAGACGACGACGCTTTCCGATCTATGACATCTATAAAAGTGCTCTGAAAGCGCACTTCGGGAGAAGCGGCTAAAGCGTGTTCGAGCTTCTCCCGAGCGACCCTGTTCAGTTTTATCTCATCAAGTACATGGTGGTCAAAATCGCGCATGGTCGCCCACCATTCTTCGCTGTTCTGGTTTTCCTTCCACAGCTCTATCGAATGAGTTCCCTCCTTTAAAGGGAAGAGTCTGCTCATGTCCCCGTCTTGATCGGTGCAGTAGAACACTCCACCAGTGAACCCTCTCTCAGGCTGCCCCTCTGTAGAAGCAACCATCCACTCAGATCCGAGCTTCTTAACATTTCGAATCTTCCCCCGGC
>OLPN01001776.1_pt1 | contig 18411 bp, 13 predicted proteins | sample 1672601 | NCBI WGS metagenome assembly OLPN01 (sample SAMEA3136704, study PRJEB25190) | human gut metagenome | reverse complement strand
AAGAAGATCAAACAAGTGACTTCGGAGGAATACATTGAGACAGTATGGGGAATCGGTTATCGCCTTCATGCGTAATCTTTACTCTTTTTTTACTATTTATTTGCGTTTGATTAGGATTCATCTTTTATGATAAATGCAGATAAGAAAAAGGAGATGAAAAACTTGATTGAGATGTTATTGGAAACACGAGGACTGACGAAGCGGTATGGGCATCATAAAGCTGTGGACAGTGTCAGCATGCATATTAAAAAGGGCGCTATCTATGGATTTATCGGACGAAATGGAGCCGGGAAGACGACTTGCCTGAAGATGATCAGTGGACTTTCCAGGCCGACGAGCGGAGAGATTGAGATCTTCGGATACAAGGGAAAGGATTTACAGAAAGTCCGCTCCCGTGTGGGATGTCTGATTGAAGCACCGGGATTATATGGAAATATGACCGCATATGAAAATCTGAATATCAAATGTAAACTGTTTGGGATAAAGAAAGCAGGTTACATTGATGAGATATTGAAAACAGTAGGTCTGGAGCATGTGGGACGGAAAAAGACAAAACACTTTTCACTTGGAATGAAACAGCGTCTGGGAATTGGTCTTGCGTTGGTTGGAGAACCGGATCTGTTAATCCTTGATGAACCGATCAATGGGTTGGATCCACAGGGAATTGCTGAGGTCCGTGACACGATTCAGAGACTTCAGAAAGAGAGGAATATGACGATTTGCATTTCCAGTCATATACTGGAGGAATTATCGAAGATTGCTACCGATTATGGAATCATTCACAATGGAAGTTTATTGCAGGAGCTTACGAGAGAAGAATTAATGCGAAGATGCAGTGAGCGGATGGAATTAACACTGGCTGATCCGAAGCTGGCAATTCCGGTGCTGGATGCTATGGGATTTACGAATTATCAGGTAACAGACAAAGAACATATTCACATTTTTGAACGTCTGAATGAAAGCGCAGCGTTGAATATGGAGCTTGCAAAGGCAGGAATTCCGGTAAAAGGGCTTTCTATAACGAGTGAAGAACTGGAAACGTATTTCCTGAATCTGACAGGAGGTGCCAGCCATGCTTAATATGATAAAAATGGATTTGTACCGGATGTTTCGCACCAAAAGTATGTATGTAGTATGGATCGTGCTGGCTGTGTCAGTACTGTTTACAACATTTATGTGTAAAATAGATTATGATTCATTAAGTAAAGAAGATACCGTGCGGCAGGAGCAGTTTGCGGAACCGACTGCAGAGAATATTAATGTGGGAATGATGGTGACACTGCCGACAGAACCGGGAGAAAAGGTTACGGTGTATGACATTTTCTTTGCAAATTCTCAGGGGAAATTTTATGCGTTGTTTCTGGTGATTTTTGCGGTGATGTTTTCAACAGCGGATATCGGAAGCGGTTATATTAAAAATATTGGCGGTCAGGTTCAAAAAAGAGGAGCACTGATTTTTTCCAGATCCATTGCATTGGCGGTCTTTACGATGCTGACAATGGCAGGAGCATTCTTGCTCCAGGGAGCTGCGAACTATATAGTATTCAAAGAATTGACGTGGGGAAGTTCAAAAGCTGTTCTGTCTTATTTCCTGACGGAGCTGGCCCTTCATTATGCACTCGTGTTGATCTGCATGGCGATTGCAATTATTCTGAAAAATAATGTGATCAGCATGGTCATCGCGATTTGTCTTACAATGAATATAATGAGTATCGTATACGGATTAATAAACAGTGCTGTTCGGAAAATGGGAATCCAGAATTTCCAGATTTACAAGTATACGATAACCGGAAAATTATCACTGCTTTCTATGAATCCAAGTGGAAATGAGTGTCTGGAAGCATTCGGCGTGGCGATTGTGTTTGCTGTCATAATGATAGCTGCAAGCAGTGCTGTTTTTCAAAAGAGGGATATTTAGCGGATGTATATCGTAATTGGAATATTAGCAGGAATTATCATTTTACAATTTATTATTATGTGGAAATATCAGCGGCAGGTGAAGGACATCTGCCGCCAATTGGCGTTCTTGATGAAACATGACAGTAACATGTTGATTCAACGCGAGTTTGATTTGGGTGGAATCGGAACGCTTTCAGACAGATTGAATGAACTTCTGGAATTACAAAGAAAAGAGAAGCAGCGTTATCAGGAGAAAGAAGCTTTGATCGCGGATACTTATACGAACCTTTCCCATGATATCCGGACACCGCTAACATCTCTGGATGGATATTTTCAGCTTATGGAAGAATGCGAAAATGTCGAAGACCAGAGACGTTATCTGAATATTATTCATGAAAGAATACACAGTTTGAATGAAATGCTGGAAGAACTTTTCATGTTCACAAAGTTAAAAAATGAATCCTATAGTCTGGAACTGACGCCTTGCTGTATCAACCGGATTCTGAAAGAAACGGTGTTTTCCTATTATGATGACTGGGTAAGAAGGGGAATCCAGCCGGATATTCAGATTACAGAAGAACTGCTATCTATAGCCGGAAATAAACAAGGACTCCACCGTGTTATTCAGAATGTAATTAAAAATGGCCTGGATCATGGAGAAAAGAAGATAAGTATTGTGTTAGAGCGCAAGCAGGAGCATGCAGTATTGCGAATCAGGAATCAGGTGATACATTCGGAGCAGATTGATATAGAACATGTCTTTGACAGATTTTATAAAGCGGATGTGGCAAGGAGCAAAACATCTACCGGATTGGGACTATCTATTGCAAAGGAACTTGTGAAACGTATGAATGGAGAAATCAGCGCAAAGACAGAGAAAAATGAGTTTATTATTGAGATGAGATTTCCGCTTTCTATCTAAAAAATCAGTAAAAATTGCACTTTATTGAGTTACAATGCTGAATTGCGAAAATTTAGATTTACCGAAACACTGAAATATGTTAATATGGTAGCAGTTATTTCAAAACTATAGATCAGATTGAAGGAGGTCTTTACATGATTAAATTGTACGAGAATGGCGTATATCTTCTCAATGGAACAGAGATAGTAGAAGACACAGGAAATGTGCAGGTTCCGCTGACGAAGGAAGAAGCCGCTCAGAACACAATGGCATATGGTATTTTAAAGGCACACAATACATCCGAGAACATGGAGCGTCTGCAGATCCGTTTTGATAAGCTGACATCCCATGATATTACATTTGTTGGAATTATCCAGACAGCACGTGCGTCAGGACTTGAGAAGTTCCCGATGCCGTATGTACTTACAAATTGTCATAACAGTCTTTGTGCAGTTGGTGGAACAATCAACGAAGATGATCATATGTTTGGACTAACTTGTGCGAAGAAGTACGGCGGTATGTATGTACCACCGCATCAGGCAGTTATCCATCAGTTTGCCCGTGAGATGCTTGCAGGCGGAGGAAAGATGATCCTTGGATCTGACAGCCATACACGTTACGGAGCACTCGGAACGATGGCTATGGGTGAAGGTGGACCGGAGCTTGTAAAACAGCTTCTGAATAAGACTTATGATATTAAGATGCCGGGCGTGATCGGAATCTACTTAGACGGAGAGCCGATGAAAGGTGTTGGACCGCAGGATGTTGCCCTTGCGATCATCGGAGCTACATTCAAGAACGGCTATGTGAATAACAAGGTTATGGAGTTTGTTGGACCTGGAGTCAGCAAGCTGAGTGCAGATTTCCGTATCGGAATCGACGTTATGACAACAGAGACAACTTGTCTGTCTTCTATCTGGAAAACAGATGAGAAGATTCAGGAGTTCTATGACATTCACGGAAGAAGTGAAGATTACAAAGAGCTGAATCCTGGAGCAGTTACATATTATGACGGTATGGTTTATGTGAACTTAAGCGAGATCAAGCCAATGATCGCAATGCCGTTCCACCCAAGCAATGTTTATACAATTGATGAACTGAACGCAAATCTGGCAGACATCCTTCATGATGTAGAGCAGAAAGCACTTGTAAGTCTTGACGGTGCAGTTGATTACTCTCTGCAGGATAAGATCAGAAACGGTAAGTTCTATGTAGAGCAGGGAATCATCGCAGGATGTGCAGGTGGTGGATTTGAAAATATCTGTGCAGCTGCAGATATCATCAAAGGAAAGAACATCGGAGCAGATGAATTTACATTCAGCGTTTACCCGGCAAGTACACCGATTTATATGGAACTTGTTAAGAATGGTGCAATTGCAGATCTTATGGAAGCAGGAACTGTTGTGAAGACAGCATTCTGTGGACCGTGCTTCGGAGCAGGAGATACTCCGGCGAATAACGCATTCTCTATCCGTCATACAACAAGAAACTTCCCGAACCGTGAAGGAAGTAAGCTGCAGAACGGACAGATCTCTTCTGTAGCACTGATGGATGCTCGTTCTATCGCAGCAACAGCAGCAAACAAGGGATTCTTAACACCGGCAACAGCAATGGATGTAGAGTATAAAGGACAGAAATATCACTTTGATAAGAACATTTATGCAAACCGTGTATTTGACAGTAAGGGCGTTGCTGATCCAAGCGTTGAGATTAAATTTGGACCAAACATTAAGGACTGGCCGGCAATGTCAGCACTTCCACAGAACCTGCTTGTGAAGGTTGTATCTGAGATCCATGATCCTGTTACAACAACAGATGAGCTGATTCCGTCCGGAGAGACATCTTCTTACCGTTCTAATCCACTGGGACTTGCAGAGTTCGCTCTTTCAAGAAAAGATCCTGCATACGTTGGACGTGCAAAAGAAGTACAGAAAGCTCAGAAAGCAATTGAAGCAGATGAATGTCCGGTAGATGCTCTTGCAGAACTGAAACCGGTGATGGATAAGATCCACGAGACATATCCGGAAGTTGGCAAGGGTAACCTTGGTGTCGGAAGTACAATCTTCGCAGTAAAACCAGGAGACGGATCTGCTCGTGAGCAGGCAGCTTCCTGTCAGAAGGTACTTGGCGGATGGGCAAACATCGCAACAGAGTATGCGACAAAGCGTTACCGCTCTAACCTGATCAACTGGGGAATGCTTCCATTCCTGACAGAGGAAGATCATGAAGCACTTTCCTTCAAGAACGGAGATTACATCTTTGTTCCTAATGTGAGAAAAGCAGTAGAAGAGAAAGCGGATGTGATCAAAGCTTATGTTGTAGGTGATGAACTCAAAGAACTGAATCTTAAGCTGGGAGATCTGACAGACGCAGAGCGTGAGATCATTCTTGACGGATGTCTGATCAATTACTATAGAAATCATTAGTCAATCATTAAATATGATAAAATGAAAGAAAAGCGGCGAGATATGGGAAATGACCTGTATCTCGCTGCTTTGTTCTCATAGTTGTATTTTAGAGCTAACATGTGTTAAACTAAAGCATAAGACTGGAAATATTGAAAATAGGCGGTAAATAAAATGATATTTGATACACATGCGCATTACGATGATGAGCAGTTTGACACAGACAGAGATGAGCTACTAAGCAGTATGGCAGCAGGCGGTGTTGGAGCAATTGTGGATGCAGCGGCGACAGTAGAGTCCTGGGATAAGATAGTAGAACTTGCAGAGAAGTATTCATTTATATATGGATCAGTAGGTGTACATCCGGACGAAGTCGGTGCACTGAATGAAGAGAATTTCGCTCGAATGAAAGAAATATTAAAGAAAGAAAAGATCGTTGCTGTTGGCGAGATCGGACTTGATTATTATTGGGATAAAGAAGGGCATGATCTGCAGAAACATTGGTTCATCAGACAGCTGGATCTTGCGCGAGAGATGAACAAACCTGTGATGATCCATAGCCGTGAGGCGGCAGCTGATACGATGGAAATTATGAAAGAACATGGAAAAGGACTCAAAGGTGTGATACACTGTTATTCTTACAGCCTTGAGATGGCGCGAGAATATGTAAAGATGGGATATTACATCGGAGTCGGCGGTGTTGTGACATTCAAGAACTCAAAGAAGTTAAAAGAGATTGTAGAAGAAATTCCACTGGAGTCAATTGTTCTTGAGACAGACTGTCCGTATCTGGCACCGACACCGTTCAGAGGGAAGAGAAATTCATCCTTGTACCTGCCATATGTTGTAGAAGCGATTGCAGAGCTAAAAGGCATTTCTGCGGAGCAGGTGATCGAACAGACAGAGAAGAATGCAAGGGATTTATATCAATTATAAGAAATGGAGAGATGAGATGAAAGAACCAACACTTGGAAATCCACAGAATACGATAGAAGTATTACAGAAATATAATTTCGTATTCCAGAAAAAGTTCGGTCAGAACTTTCTGATCGATACACATGTACTGGACAAAATTATTGCGGCAGCAGAGATTACAAAAGATGATTTTGTATTGGAAATCGGACCGGGAATCGGAACGATGACACAGTATCTGGCATGTGTAGCGAGAAAAGTTGTTGCAGTTGAGATTGACAAGGCACTGATTCCGATTCTGGAAGATACGCTTTCAGATTATGACAATGCCCGTGTTATTAACAATGACGTTCTGAAAGTAGATATTGCAAAGCTTGCAGAAGAGGAAAATGGAGGAAAACCGATCAAGGTTGTGGCCAACCTGCCATATTACATTACAACGCCGATCATTATGGGACTTTTTGAGAATCATGTTCCGATCAAGAGTATTACAGTTATGGTCCAGAAAGAAGTTGCAGACCGTATGCAGGTGGGACCGGGAACGAAGGACTATGGTGCACTGTCTCTGGCTGTGCAATATTATGCGAAACCATATATTGTGGCAAATGTACCTCCGAACTGCTTTATGCCTCGTCCGAAGGTTGGATCTGCGGTAATCCGTCTGGAACGTTATGAAGAACCACCGGTGAAGGTAAAGGATGAAAAGCTTATGTTCCGTATTATCCGTGCCTCCTTTAACCAGAGAAGAAAGACTTTGGCAAATGGACTGAAGAATTCGGCAGAACTTGACTACACGAAGGAAGAAATCGAGGCAGCGATTGAAGCACTCGGAAGAGGAGCATCTATTCGAGGGGAAGCCCTTACGCTGGAAGAATTTGCAAAACTGGCAGATTTTCTTTATGATTGCAGATAAAATAATATTAAAGGAATTTACAAAGTTGCTGTTTACAAAAATGTAGTGGACAGCAACTTTATTCTTCTTCACTTTTTGATTCATAAAGATTTAATATTCAGTTAATTGTTTCATGGACGGATATCTAGTATAATTAAAAGATAAAAAGACATGAGAAGAAACAAGAGAAGGAGGAAGAGCCCATGGCCAAAAATATTAACAGCATATTTTTTGACATCACTCCGGAGATTGAAGAACTTGCTCTGAAATGTGAAACGAACAATGCAATTGACAAAGAACTCTATACCAAATACGAGGTAAAAAGAGGACTTCGAGATCTGAACGGTAAAGGTGTACTTGCCGGATTGACAAATATATCCGATGTGTGTGCAACAAAGATTGTAGACGGTGTATCTGTACCGTGTGCAGGTAATCTTTATTACAGAGGTTACAATATTAAAGATCTTGTAAGCGGGTTCCTTGAGGCGAAACATTTTGGATTTGAGGAGATTGCATATCTGCTTCTTTTTGGAGAGCTTCCGAATCAGAAGGAACTTGAGAATTTTAAGGATATGATAGCTGACCGCCGGATGCTTCCACCGAATTTTGTACGTGACGTGATCATGAAGGCTCCGAGCCGTGATATGATGAACAGTATTACAAGAAGTATTCTTCAGCTTTATTCTTACGACGACAAAGCGGATGATACAAGCATTCCGAATGTACTGCGCCAGAGTCTGAATCTGATCAGCCAGTTCCCAATGCTTATGGTTTACAGCTATCTTGCTTACAATTATAGAATGGGTGAAGACCTGTATATTTATGCACCGAAGAAAGAACTGTCTATGGCAGAGAATATTCTGATGATGCTCAGAGAAGATCGTCAGTATACAGAACTTGAGGCGAAGATCCTTGATATGGCTCTTGTTCTTCATATGGATCACGGCGGTGGTAACAACTCAACATTTACAACGCATGTTGTTACATCTTCAGGAACAGATACTTATTCTACAATTGCAGCAGCTATGGCGTCCTTGAAAGGACCAAAACATGGTGGTGCGAACGTAAAAGTAACACAGATGTTTGAAGATATGAAGACGCAGCTGACAGACTGGCAGGATGATGATCAGATCAGAGCTTACCTTGAGGCACTGCTGGAGAAGAGAGCGTTTGATAAGAGAGGTCTGATCTATGGAATGGGACATGCGATTTATTCTGTATCCGACCCAAGAGCGGAGATCTTCAAGAAGTTTGTAAAGCAGCTTGCATATGAAAAGGGCCACGAGGCAGAATATGTACTGTATGAGAAAGTAGAGAAGATGGCACCGGAGATCATTAGCGAGAGACGTAAGATGTATAAAGGTGTTAATGCGAACGTAGATTTCTACAGTGGACTTGTTTATAGCATGCTTGATCTTCCACCGGCATTATATACTCCAATTTTTGCGGCAGCACGTATCGTTGGATGGAGTGCACACAGACTGGAAGAGTTGAAGAATGTAGATAAGATCATACGTCCGGCTTATAAGCCGCTTGCACCATATCGTGATTATATCAAATTAGATGACAGGTAGTGAATGAACGATGAGAGATGAGTTTTATTTCCCTTCAAAGGATGGCAATACGGAGATCCACACGATTGAGTGGAAACCGGAAGGAGAAGTGAAAGCTGTCCTGCAGTTAAGCCATGGAATGGTGGAATATATTAAGAGATACGATGAATTTGCAGAATTCATGTGTAGTCATGGATATTATGTCGTTGGAAACGATCATTTAGGACATGGAAAATCTGTGCAGAGCAAGTCGGAGTATGGATTTTTTAACGAAAAATATGGAAATGCATGCGTGATCGGAGATATGCATACACTTCGTCAGCGGACGATGAAGAAATATCCGGATGTACCTTACTTTATGTTAGGACATAGCATGGGCTCAAGTCTTTTGCGCCAGTATGTACAGATGTATGGAAATGGGCTGGCGGGAGCAATGTTTATCGGAGTTGTAGCAGATCAGCAGAGAGCGACACTTCAGTTTGGAAGAAGATTGTGTAGGACACTGGCGATGTTCCGTGGCTGGCATTATAAAAGTAAACTGGTGGATAGAATGGCAGTCGGTGCCTATAATAGGAAATTCAAGAATCCAAAGACACGCGCGGACTGGGTAACCAGTGATGAAGAACATCTGGAAAAATATATTTCAGATCCACTGTGCTCCTTTGTCTTTACAGTGAACGCGTATTATAGCATGTTTACCGGGATGCTTATAATGGAGAAAAAAGAAAGTATCTATATGATTCCGAAGCAGCTTCCAATCCTTTTCGCAGCCGGTGCCGAAGATCCGGTTGGAGGATTCGGAAAAGGCGTAAGGAAGGTTTATGAGAAATACAAAGCGGCCGGAATCCAGGACATCAGTCTAAGACTGTATGCCGGTGATCGTCATGAACTGCTTAACGAGACAGATCGGGAGCAGGTATATGAAGATCTTCTCGAGTGGATGGAAGAACGTAGAAAAATAAATTATTAGTTTATATTTTTTCATAATCTGTTTATATTTTTTCGTATTCTTTAAGAAAGCACTCATACTTTTGACACATTTTCCGGATATACTAATATCAAGATAGTTGATAAGAGAAAATCAATTATCTTCCCCCCTCATAAAGTTGTGACACAGGAAAGTGTCAACACTTTACTCTCATTCCTTTAGATAACTATAAACACAACGAAGCCCGTTAGCCGAAAGGTTAGCGGGCTTTCGCGTTGCAGTGATAACTTAGATGCTGCCAGAATATAGGTGGTGTTATATATAAAGGAATCCTGTACGACATCATATGAAAACACAAAAAGTAAGACCCGAGCACCTCACTGTTTCAACAGATCGGCAATCGGGTCTTCTTTTTATTATCTAAAGGAATGAGAGTAAAGTCGACATCCCGGCACACCGGGATGCCATTACTTTATGAGGGGGGAGATAGTTGTTTATCAACTATCTGAGTTTTAGTATAGACAGAAAATGTGTCAAAATTATGTTCAAACATTAAAAGAAAAATAAATTAAATAAAATAAACTTAACCCTGAACGCTTACAAACACTTCATAGACCTTCTTGAGTGATTTATGAAGATAAGGTTTGTACTCTTCCATAGAAACAGGTTTCTCATGAAGGATACAGTTGTAACTTGTTGAACTGATCAATTCAATTAGTGTAAAAAGTAAGAGATCCGGATTCTCACAGTTTACGTTATATTTTACAAGTGAATTTCTGTAGTGATCATAAAATTGCCTGGACACTACAGAACCTGTTCCGACAGCATCCTGGAAAACTCCCCAGGAGAGATTCTTTGACAAAAATTTTAACAAGGACTGCTGTTTCTGGAAACGGTCAATAATATAGTCTGTTAAAAAAAGAATCTCTTCTTCTAAAGAATTAATCTCAGTGCCTTCAAGCTGCTTGTGTGCATCATCAAAAAGCTGACAGGCTTTGTATGCGATCAATTTATCTCTTAAATCATACTTGTCTTTGAAATAAAGATAGAATGTCCCCTTTGCCAGACCGGCCTGATTCACGATGTCGGATACAGTTGTTTTGGCAAAGCCTTTTCCGGTGAACAGGTCAAATGCAGTCTGGAGCAGTGTATTCATTTTCAGCTTTTTATTATCATCTACTTTTCCCATAATCTCAATGACCTCCTTTGTGTGTCTTTAGTGAGTGTAATATATAATACAAACTTTGCCAATAAGAGGTTTTCATAAAAATACATTCTGTGAAAAATTCCTATTGTCTTTTTACTAGTATGGCACAAAATTCCCAAAAGTCAATAAAAATGACTATTTTTCATTTTTTAACAAAAAAATATTGACTAATGGTCATTTCGAGCTATACTATAAGAGACTTGAGTAGTGAGACAGTATAGGAGATGATACAAATGGTTAAAGTTGGCAAATGGATTGCCAAACACAGAGTTCTGATGTTGATCATCGGATTTCTTCTAATTATCCCGTCGGTCATCGGGATGGCAAAGACACGTGTAAACTATGATTTGCTCAGTTATCTGCCGGAGCATCTGGAGACAGTAAAGGGTCAGGATATTCTGGTGGATGAGTATGGAATGGGCGCGTTCTCCATGGTCGTGGTAGAGAACATGGACATGAAGGATGTTCAGAAGCTTGAAGATCAGTTCAGTGAAGTACCGCATGTAAAAGATGTACTCTGGTATGACGATGTAGCTGATATCAGTCTTCCGGTGGAGATGATCCCAAAGGATTTAAAGGAGGCGTTTTTCAAAGGCGATGCCACGATGATGCTTGTATTGTTTGATAATACAACATCTTCTGATGAAGCTATGGATGCTGTCGGACAGATGAGGAAGCTGGCGAATGATCAGTGCTTTATCAGCGGTATGACAGGAGTTGTTACAGATATTAAGAATCTGGCACTTAAAGAACTTCCGGTTTATGTGGTGATTGCAGCACTTTTAAGTCTGGTCGTACTTGAACTGACAAGCGGATCTTTCGTAGTACCGATTTTATTTCTGATCAGTATTGGGCTTGCGATTCTTTACAATCTTGGAAGCAACATTTTTCTTGGAGAGACTTCGTATATCACAAAGGCATTGACTGCGGTATTGCAGCTGGGTGTGACAATGGATTATTCCATTTTCCTCTTGAACAGCTACGAGGAAAACAAGAAGCGTTTTCCGGGAGAGAAAGAACGTGCCATGGGACATGCGATTTCCAATACATTTAAGTCTGTGGCAGGAAGCTCTGTTACGACAGTAGCCGGATTCGTAGCATTGTGCGTTATGACATTTGCACTTGGCCGAGATCTTGGTATCGTTATGGCAAAAGGCGTATTGATCGGTGTGATCTGTTGCGTAACAGTTTTACCTTCTCTGGTTCTTGTATTTGATAAACCAATTGAGAAGACAAAACATAAACTGTTGTTCAGCAACATGGATAAGCCATCAGCTTTTATTACAAAGCACTATAAAGTATGGATCGTTGTTTTCCTGGTACTTTTATTCCCGGCTATTTATGGAAATAATCACACAAAGATTTACTACAACATCGCAGATTCACTCCCGTCCACACTGGACAGTAATGTGGCGAATGCAGAACTTAAGAAAGACTTCGATATGAGTAATATTCATATGGTTATGTTAGATAGAAGTATGGATGCAAAACAGAAGTCGAAAATGTTCGATGAGATTGATTCTGTGAAGGGTGTCAAGTGGACGATCAGTATGGATTCGCTGATTGGACCGGCAGTGCCGGACTCTATGATACCAAATGATATCAAAGAAATGCTGCAAAGCGATGATTACGAGCTTGCATTCGTATGCTCGGAATATGAATCAGCAACAGAGGAAGTCAATACACAGATTGCATCGATCGATAAGATTGTAAAATCTTATGATAAAAATGCGATGGTAATTGGAGAAGCTCCTTTGATGAAAGACTTGGAGGATGTAACCAATGTGGATCTGGTAAATGTAAATGCACTTTCAATTGCAGCGATATTTATCATTATTATGATTATCTTCAAATCAATATCACTGCCAATCATATTGGTGGCAGTTATTGAATTTGCAATTATGGTTAATATGGCAATCCCGTTTTATCAGGGAACAAGCCTTCCATTTGTTGCAAGTATAGTAATCGGAGCAATTCAGTTGGGAGCAACTGTAGATTATGCAATTCTAATGACGACCCGCTATCAGAAAGAGCGTCAGCGTGGACGAGATAAGATGGAAGCAATCAGTATTGCTCATAAAACCAGTATGCCGTCAATTATCAGCAGTGGATTAAGTTTCTTCGCGGCAACATTTGGAGTAGCCTGCTACTCACAGGTTGAAATGATCGGTTCTATTTGCACTTTGCTTGCGCGAGGCGCGATTATCAGTATGGTTGTTGTAATCCTGATATTGCCGGCGATGTTTATGATATTTGACAAAGTAATATGTAAGACGTCCATCGGATTCCTCGGTGGAAAAAAGTAGAAAGGATGTAAGAATCATGAACAAAAACAGAAAAATCAAACGTGGACTCACAACTTCTCTTGCCGTTGGAATGTCAGTAATGATGGGCGCTGTGCCGGTCTTTGCTGCAGGAACAAGTTCTGACGCAGATGCAGTTTATAAGGAAGAGACAGTTTATGTAAATGCAGACGCAACAGGAACAATTGATGAAGTAACAGTATCTAACTGGCTGAAGAATTCAGGCAGTGTATCAGGAAGTCTGACAGATGCAAGTACTCTGAAAGATATTAAGAATGTAAAAGGTGATGAAACATTCAAAGCATCCGGAGATACATTGACATGGAATACAGACGGTGAAGATATTTATTATCAGGGAACAACAGATCAGGATCTTCCGGTTTCTGTAAAGTTTACTTACTATCTGGACGGAAAAGAAATCAAACCGGCAGATCTGAAAGGAAAAAGCGGACATCTGAAGATTCAGGTGGATTATACAAATAAAGAGAAGAAAACAGTCAGCGTAGATGGAAAACAAGAAGAAGTTTACACACCATTTGTTATGATGACGGGAATGATCCTTCCGAATGAAACATTTAGCAATGTTACGATTGATAACGGAAAAGTTATTTCTGATGGAAGCAAGAATATCGTAGTCGGATTCGGAATGCCTGGTATGAAAGAAAGTTTGAATCTGGACGAAAGCAAAACAGAAGATCTGACAATCCCGGAAAGTCTCTGCGTGGAAGCTGATGTGACAGATTTCACAATGTCTTCTACATTTACAGTGGCACTTACCGATCTTCTTGATGACATTGATTTTGATAATATCGTAGATGTTGATTCACTGAAGAGTTCCTTAGATGAACTGGAAGATGCAGCACTTCAGTTAGTAAGCGGGTCTGACACACTTGCAGACGGAGCCGGAACACTTGCAGACGGTGTCAACAGCTATACAGAAGGTGCGGATACTTTGAATGATGCAATTCAGAAGTACCTTGGAAGCAATGGAGAACTGAACGGAAGCGTGACAGAGTATGTGAATGGTGTCAATAAAGTTGTCAAAGGCGTGCAGGATTATACAGACGGAACAAATGCACTGGCTGACGGAGTGACAGCTTATATTGGCGGTGAACAGCAGCTGGCAGCAGGTGCCGCGAAACTGAGCCAGCTCAGCAGCGGACTGAAAACAGTACAGGGAGCAATCAGTCAGCTGAATGCAGCAATTGATGGAGAAGGCAGTGCGACAGAAGATATTCAGTCAGCGTCAAGACAATTGGCAGCAGGTACAGCACAGCTTAAGGCATCCCTTGGAAGCCAGGAAGTGCAGGCACTTTTGGGTCAGGTTGAAAACATGCTTACAACCGGAAATGAAATGATCGAGCAGACAGAGCAGCTTGAAACAGCATTGAATGATGGAATTGCAGTACCGGTTCAGAATATAGCGGGTAATTTACAGAGTCTGAGTCAGCAGCTTGGAGCAATTAATCAGCAGCTTGCTACTTTGGACACAACTTGTCAGAGTGCAGTAGATGATTTGAATGCGAAGATTGCAGATTACAATAATAAAGTAGATGCAGCGCAGAGTGCAGCAACAAGCAGCAAAGCAACTATCAATTCAGCAATCAGTGAATTACAGACAAAGAAAGATCAGACAACAGATGAGACAGCAAAGGCAGATCTTCAAGCAGCAATTGATAAGCTGAATGCGGCATCAAATGCAGCGGATGGACTGCTTGGACTGGAGAAGGCAAGTGAAGTGTCAGTGTCACTTCCGTCAATTGACACAACTCCAATTCAGAAGGAAATGGGAGAGATTGCAGCATCTATGGAAACATTTAAAAAGACTGCAAATGATCTGAATGCTCAATTACCGGAAATGAAAGAGAAGTTAGAGTCTATTACAGCTATGAAGTCACAGCTTCCAACAGAGGCACTTGGACAGCTGTCCGCATCAGTAGACCAGTTGAACGCAGGAATGCAGGGATTGAATGCAGCAATCGGATCCTTCTCATCTAATCTCGGAACATTAAATGAGTCTGTACAGGCACAGTTCCCGGCAGCAGTTACAGGAATTCTTGAACTGAACGGCGGATTCTCACAGCTGAGTGCAAATAATGATGCACTTTTAGCAGGAGCCAACAAACTGAAAGCTAACAGTTCAACACTGGTAGCAGGAGTTCAGACACTTCAGAGCGGAACAAACCAGCTGGCAAGCGGACTGAATACACTGGGAAGCCAGATGTCATCCGGAGCAGCAAAACTTTCAATGAACAGCGCAGCCCTTCGTGAAGGTGCAGCAACTCTTCAGTCAGGAGCAAGAGAACTCGCAGACGGTATGGAGAAGTTCGACCGTGAAGGAACAAGCAAATTAAAGAGCACAGTAGAAGACGAACTCGGTGATGTACTTGACCGTTTCGATGCACTTACATCGGATGATTGTACTTATACAACATTCAGTGGAAAAGACAGCGGAATGGAAGGAAGCGTGAAATTCGTAATCGAGACAGAAGCAATCGAGTAAATCGTATCATCTCTATAATATAGGAAAAACGGAGAAATCCCCGACCAGGATTTCTCCGTTTTGTTACTGTTCACATGATGTGCGATTAGCAACGCATCTCGCCATCACAAGAAAGGATTGCAAAAAATACCATTATATAGTAGTCTGTCTATAGAGATGCATATTGAATGCACAGTAGAATAAGTTGATAATAGAAATTATGGTATGTGAGGAAGAGATGGAAGGAAATTTAACAAAGGGTCCTATTTTAAAGACCTTGACGAAGCTGGCGATACCGATTATGGCATCGTCATTTTTAGGGACATTGTATAATCTTACAGATATGGCATGGATCGGTCTGCTTGGTTCGAAGGCAGTTGCCGGAGTTGGTGTCGGAGGAATGTATACCTGGCTGTCACAGGGACTGGCATCCATGGCTCGAATGGGTGGACAGGTTCAAGTGGCGCAGCATATTGGAAAAGGAAACAGAGACGAGGCGAATAAATATGCGCAGACCGCAGTACAGTTAGCTACATTGATGGGATTAGTATATGCGGCAATTGTATTGCTTTTTTTACATCGACTGATCGGCTTCTTTCAGTTGGATGATGCAGAAGCAATTGCGGCTGCATTTTCTTATACAAGAATTGCCTGTGGTTTGATCGTATTTTCATTTCTGACATTTACGTTGACAGGTATTTATACTGCACAGGGAGATTCAAAGACTCCATTTATTGCGAATCTGATCGGCCTGGTAATCAATATGATTCTGGATCCGGTACTGATCCTTGGACCGGGGCCACTTCCTGAATTAGGTGTGGCAGGTGCAGCGATTGCGACTGTAACAGCGCAGGGAATTGTAATGAGTGTGATGATCATCGGAATCTTTGTGCAGAAGAAGGATAATGTATTAAAAGGAATTCGTCTGTTTGCAAGAATTCCGATGGAATATGTAAGTGGAATCTGCAAGATCGGAATTCCGACAGCACTTCAGGGAATGGCTTATTGTGTAATCTCAATGGTACTTGCACGTATGGTATCCGTCTTTGGTGCTGAGGCAGTTGCAGTACAGAGAGTCGGAGGTCAGATTGAATCGCTCTCATGGAATACGGCGGATGGATTCGCTGCGGCGCTGAATGCATTTGTTGGACAGAACTATGGAGCCAACAAGATGGATCGTGTCAAGAAAGGATACAGAGCATCTTTATGGACAGTTGGTATTTGGGGATTGATAATTACAGCAATATTTGTATTTGTTCCAAAACCAATCGCAAGAATTTTTTTCCATGAAGCAACAGCAATTGAAATCGCAGTGGATTACCTCATAATCGTAGGACTCAGTGAAGCATTTATGTGCGTAGAGCTTATGACGGTTGGGGCATTGTCCGGACTTGGAAAGACACATCTGTGCAGTGTGATTTCAATTATATTTACAGGAGCGAGAATTCCATTGGCAATTCTCCTTTGCAGAACAGCACTCGGACTTAATGGAATCTGGTGTGCAGTTTCATCGTCATCCATTGTAAAAGGTATTATCTTTGTAGCAACATTCTTCTGGATTACAAGAAGTTCAAGAATACTTAAGAATAATAGCAGGCTTTGATTAAGAAAAGCCTGCTATTATTCTTTTATAAAAGATGATAGTTCAAGGAAGATATTGGAGGAAAAATGAAAATAGAAAAACAATGGGAAAATAATAGAAGTAAAATGATATCAAATATTGTATTTGGAGCATATCTCTTCTTACTGACATGGCTTGTGCTGTTTAAGTTTGCATTTACTATAGAAGAAATCCCACATTTAAGACAACTAAATCTAATCCCATTTCATTACGAAACAAGTGTTGCGTTTATAACACATATGAAAGAGGTTATATACAATATACTGATATTTGTTCCGGCAGGAGTTTACTTCACTGCATTTCTGGGTAAAAGAAAATGGTGGTTGGGGATTGGAGCATCATTTTTTGTGAGCCTGACATTTGAGACAGTACAGTGGATATTCTCTATTGGCGTAAGCGATATTACAGATTTAATCGGAAATACACTTGGCAGTGGGGTGGGAGCAGTGCTCTTTGCATTTCTTGGAAAAATATTGCCAAAGAAGAGAATGAGCATGATCAATGGAATCGGAGCAGTGGTTGAGGTGGTCGGAATTGCATTACTGAGTATGCTGTTTGTGACAAATAAGTAAGCATGCAATATTCGTAGCATTTGGGAACGCAGTTTACGCATTTGCAACAACCGAAAGAACTGACGTCCTTTCGGTTAAGGGCATTCGCCCTATGTTTCCCAACCCTACCAGCTTAGTGCAAGCAAGCTTGCAACACCTGCTAGTGTTTGGAAACGCAGATGCTAATTTTCAGAATATTCTGAATTGCATGAAATATATAAAAAACATTGACAATTAAAAACAGCTGTGATAAGATAACCTTCGTCGCTGAGGAACAGCAAAGAAAACAACAGAGCAACGGAAGATAAAAGAAGACGCGGAGGCGGGACATTCTTGATCGGAAGGAAACTGGAAGATTTAAAAATCAGTGAAATGATTGAAAAATAAATCAAAAAAGTTGTTGACAAAGAGTTCTGAAAGTGATATCCTAAATAGGCTGTCGCGTGAGACGGCAAAGGAAAGCTCGAAAAGAGCGACAAAGAAAAATAAAAAAGTTCTTGACAAAGACAAAGGCTTTTGATAAAATATAAAAGCTGTCGCTTGAAAAGAACGACACAAACAAAGAACCTTGATAACTGAACAATAGACAACAACAACCCTTGAAAATTTCTTTAAGAGAAGATTTTTAAGAACGGTTTTTAAACAAACCAAAACAACAGTAAAAAGGGAAGAATTAGCTAGCAAGTTGGTTCTGAACTGGATACAAACACTTTTAACGAGAGTTTGATCCTGGCTCAGGATGAACGCTGGCGGCGTG
>OLPN01001774.1_pt1 | contig 18417 bp, 28 predicted proteins | sample 1672601 | NCBI WGS metagenome assembly OLPN01 (sample SAMEA3136704, study PRJEB25190) | human gut metagenome | reverse complement strand
TTTCATTATCAAATTCGATATTAAGCTCTTCTTCGTTGCCTCTTCCTGCTTTATTTTTTGCATATGTTTCAAAACTACTTCTAAAAAACTTGCTGTCGGGCATTTTGATATTAAACTCTGCAGTGTAGTAATATACACCATTACTTTCTGTGCATAATTTTGCTGAACAATATTGACTATATCCATTTTCACCGTTTAAATATATTAATGTTTCTTGATCTACACCTGTCCCCTTGGCAGTAATTGTTAGCATCACATTATCATTACTTACAATTCCAAATGGAAAAGATCCCAAGAAACTATCAGATTTGACCTTTGAACCGGGTGCAATCAGGTTAATGCAGAAATCCGGGTGATAAGGGTTTTTGGTGATGATCTGAACGGCAAACTGGGTGATTTCTTCCACGCTGGTTCTTTTTGCAGTCAATCCACCGACAACGCCAAACAAGGCGGTTCTGGTGATTGCACTACCCAGATTGACCTTTGAAACAGTGTTCCCATTGTGCAGCAAATTTGCCCCGATGATTTCATCAACGGGAAAAGCTGCTGAAAGCGCAATGCAGGGAACTTTCCACAACCCGTGCGTTTCATCGACTTCAAACAAGTTGTCAACCTTCATCGTAGGACTGAAGGTGTCGTTTCGCTGCTGATCGGCAGCATATCGGGCAATACGGCCCACCATTTCAGCGGTAGTGATCTTCTTCAGCGGTCCCGGCTGGTAAAATCCGCTTTTAACTTTGCAGCTTTTGCAGATGACACCATCAGCCAGCGATTCGCCTTCACTGTGCTGGCCGCAAACAGAGCAATTAACCTTTTTAGAAAACAAACCCATGATGATACGTCCTTTCTTGCTTTCTGCCGGTATGCGGTTCAAGGTACCAAGTTCAAGATATTATTTATTTCTTTATATAGGATTGAAAATTTACAAAATTTGGGAATTTTCAGATTACCTATTAAGAAATCAAAATCACCTTGAACCACTTGAACCGATATTGAAAAATTAAGGCGTGATGCGGATTTTCGCCGGTTCAAGGTATGTTTGGAAATGAAGAACCATCTTCCACCGCCGGTGATGTGGTTTTTCGTTGATACGTCAGTTGTGTAAAATCATCTTGAACCATCATTCATGCAGCCGCCGGATAACGCCCACGGCTAGACCAATGATGCGCAAACTGTTGATTTCTTCCTTCAGGTATACGATTGGTTCATAATCTGGATTCAACGGCCACAGTTCAATCCTGTCAGGCCGTTTTTTCAATTTTTTCAAAGTTGCGAACCCATCACCACTATCAAGTTCCATGATCGCAACTATTTCATCGGTTTCAGCGTCTTGCTGTTCCCGAATGGCAACCATGTCACCGTTTTTTATAAGGGGTTCCATAGAATCCCCCTGACAATTCAAATACATATTTGCCCGCCACTCTTTTGGGGCTTGATAAAATGCTTCAATATTTTCTTGCGCAAGTATTGGAGTGCCACAGGCGATTTTTCCGACAACCGGCAAGCGCACCATTTCCGGTATGGGAACCAGATTAGAGGGTTTCGGGTGCCCTTCTTCGTCCTGATCGGTGATAAGTTCCGCACGGCTGACCCCCAAAGCAGTTGCCACACGGTCAACCATTTCCATGCTGGGCGTTCTTTCACCCTTCCGTAAATAGGATATGGTGGATTCAGCGCACTTCACCTTTCGTGCAAGTTCTTTTTGGGTCAAATTATTTTCTTGTAAAAGTTTATTGATGTTCCGTGCAATTATTTTCCGGGTATCCATAAACAAGCCCCCTTTTCATCTTTATAATATAGCATATTGTGAACTTTTTCAATAGAAAACCGAAAAAATTCACTATTTACTATTGACATTCACCTAGAGTGAAGATATACTGTTGACAGTTGATTCACGCACAGTGAATAACGAAAGGATGGAGTGATTGATATGAAAGAGTTCGATTTGATGAAGTCCGAAATCAAGAAGGCAGAGCGGTTCGCCGCCAACAAGTCCAACGAACCCTGTTTTTTGGCAGCGTGGAGCTACTCCGGTGTGGATGATCTGGGTTGGGCTGATGTGCTCTGCGAGATGGACAGCGCCGAGAGCGGCGAGTATGTCAGCACCGTTCATCTTTGCGTTTACATGAACGACCGCCGCCGGTCTTATGTGGCCCGCGTAATGCCCACTGTTTGATGATGAAAGGATGGCTGAACATGAACGCACTTTCTATCAACATCCCCGCCAACTTTGTTGCAGACTGCAATAACACCTTAGCGCGGTACTACGCCGCCCAGACCGATACCGAGCGCCGGGCAGTCCTTGACCGTCAGACTGTTGAAGGCCTGTGGTGGGCAATCAAGTTCGTCAGCAAGCTCTGCACCCCCTGCATGAGCGACAGGGAGCTGAAGCACGCAATCCGTCTCACCCACTTCCGCGGCACTGTGTGCCCGGCATTTCAGGCTTGAGAGAAGGAGGTTTGAATCATGAAACGCTATAAGGTGTATGTCTACAACACGGCTGATAAGTTCTGGGACTGCTACGAGGTCCTTGCCGAGGACCCGGTGGATGCCCGGAACGTGGCAGTGCAGCGGTTGATCGACGAGACCGGGCACGGTCTGGATGTCTACGAAGTGACCGACGTGTGCGAAGTCAAAGAGTAAGGAGGCATGAACGATGAAAAAGGAAACGCTGAAACCGTGCCCTTTCTGCGGGCAGGAGCATACGACCATCACTGAATCTAATACTGAGGGCATTCGGATTAGATGTCCGAACTGCAATATCACATTTACCCGCGATTTTTATGAACATCGCGGGGAATTGGGCAGGCAACGAACTATTGAAGCGTGGAATAATCGCCCTGAATAACCCCGCCTGATGATGGCCCTGCGGCAAGGTCGTGGGAGCCAAACCACAGAAAGGATGACAACTATGTTATATCGTGAACTTCGTGACCGATTCATCAAGTTCAACCGGGAACACCCCAACGCAAACCCTCTGAAGGGTTTCATCGTCTTCAGTGCTGAAAACTGGCCCAAGACCTATTCTGAAAAGTCCAGAACCTACGAGGTACACAGCGACAACAAAGCGTTTCGGCCTAATGCCAATTCGTGCAGCCTGTTCGGTTCTTCTCTTGATGGCACTGACCAAGGTGTGCGCCTTGACTGGTACATGGCTGATTTTGGTATTCCGGGTGGTTGGGCCGTGGAACGCTGCATCATCGAGGAACCCATAACCCGTGTGGATTTCACCCCGAATGACATTGAAGCGGTCTATGATGAAATTGATCGGCGTATTGATACGGAAATCCGGGATGGTGATTTCACCGATGAAAAGGGTGAAATCCACATGGATGCGGTGGATGACTGCCGTGCAGATATGCTTCAGGGTGTGTATTCTGTTCTGATGACCCTTTCCAAAGATTGGCCTTCTGTTTCCCAGATGTGCAGCGCAGAGGAAGAACAGCGTGGTTATTTCTGCAAGGACGGTGATTCTGAATGACTGTTCGGGAAGTTTGGTTGAAGTGTGTGAACACCAATTCCAGCACCAAAGTTATGGTATACGCACCGGCAAGCACCGGCCCCGTTTTTGAAGGCCCCATCTGGGCGATTCCTGACCGGGTGCAGCGTAGTGAAGTTGCACAGTTTCGGCTGTGCGGCCTGACCGATAAGGGCAGTGCAACGGAAGTCTGGATGTTTTTGGCAGAGGGTGTGAAGGTATGAAGAATGTCATGGTTTCGCTGTTCATGATAGTACTGTTCATGGTAGCACTGATGCTGCTGATCGTCGGTTTCGTGTGGGGCGGCTACTACATTTATTTTCTGCTGGAAGATTCCCCGGCGGCCAGTCGGGTGATGGCTTCCGTGGGTGCGCTGCTGTTTGCAGCACCCGTGATGTATTTTGACAGGAAGGATGATCTGATGGATGGCTGATAAGAAAATTGACCCCAAGTGCGTGGAGCCTTGCCCCTGTGGTGCCACATGGTACGATGCAGAGGAAAACCCCAAAGGCAAAGTTACAATCATAAAGCGCAAAAGAATCCGTGGTTGTGGTTCTTCTGCCCCGGCGGTTGTATGTACTGCCTGTGGCCGGTCTGCTTGGCCCGCCGGGAAACAGCTGGATGCTGTGAACCGGTGGAATGCGCAAGATTTCCAGTATGGGCCTTTGAAAGAAGGTGACTGACGGTGAATGCGGTTTGTGAATCGTGCGGCAAGGTAATCTTGAACGCACGAAACCGGCAGCGGTTTTGCAGCGATTGCGCAAAGAAGCGTCAGAAGGCTGCATCCCTGAAGTATTACGAGAACAACCGGGATGAAATCAATGAACGGTTGCGCTTGCGTACACAGATGCGCCGGATGTCGGAACCTGAACCGGCACCACCACCCAGAACCCCGCCAAAGTATACCATTTCCCAAGTGGACGCAAAGGCAAAGGAACTGGGTATCAGCTACGGCAAATGTAACTTGCTGCTGGAGCAGAGCAAAATAACGATATGAAAGGATGTGATTTGATGCCTGATTTCAAGATTTCACTGGCCGCAGCCCGTGTGAATGCTGGTCTGACCCAGAAGGAAGCAGCGGAAAAGCTGGAAATCAATATCGGCACCATGCAGAACTGGGAGAACGGCAAGACCACCCCGAATGCCGAAAATTTCATCAAGCTGTGCAAGCTGTACAACTGCCCGGTGAACGCTATTTCTTTGGGATAAAAATTCACTCACAGTGAATTTTCCAAATAGAAAGGATGAAGTGATTATGATTTTTTCCGAACGTCTGAAGGCCCTGATGGATGAATTGAAGATTTCACAGGGCAAGCTGTGTGACCTGACCGGCATTGGTGCATCGTCTGTCAGTCAGTATCTTTCCGGGAAGCATGAACCCACGGCAGCACGGAAGCGGGAGATTGCCCGTGCGCTGGGTGTGCGGGAAGACTATTTTGAAGCCTACACCACCCCGGCGGTACCGGTCAAATCGGCTTATGTGAACCTTCCTGTGGAACTGGCCGCAAAGTTGATGACCAAATCCAAAGAGTTTGTCATGCAGGGTTTGCGTGATGGTGTTTTCCCGTGGGGTTATGCGGTGAAGCTGGCAAAGTGGAGTTACTTCATTTCCCCGGTGAAGTTTGAGGAATATACCGGGATTTCGGTTCCTGTGAATGAGGTTGACGCATGAATGGGAAATATTATGGCCGGTTAGAAATCCGGTACCATAAGAAGGAAGCTGAAAGGCTTGCACATATTCACCAGAAGAAAGAGAGGTTCAAGAAAATGAGCGTGAAAGGCTATAAGGTGTTCAACCCTGATTGGACGTGCCGCAATTTTCAGTATCAGGTAGGGCAGACCTATGAAATGGAAGGCCCGGTCATCCCCTGTGAGCGTGGTTTCCATTTCTGCAAGAATGCTGCTGATTGTTTCAACCATTACGCATTCAACCCCGAAAACAAGGTTGCGGAAGTGATCGCCCATGGTACCGTGAAGGAAGAGGGTGATAAGTGCTGCACGGATAAGATTGAAATTGTCCGTGAAATCAGCTGGCAGGAAGTTCTGACGCTTGTAAATATGGGAAAGGGGTGTACTGGACGCTGCAACACGGGCAACCGGAACACGGGCAACTGGAACACGGGCGACTGGAACACTACTTCTTTTTCCGGTGGCTGCTTTAACACTGAACAGCCCAAAATCTATATGTTCAACAAACCTTCCGATTGGACGCTTCAGAACTGGTTTGATTCCCGTGCCCGGTATCTGCTGAATCAGATTGATAACTGCCCGCTTGAATATGTGTGGTTTGATACCATGAGCGATGAAGAAAAAGCAGCACACCCGGAAGCAAAGACCACCGGCGGTTATCTGAAGGAACGCACCACGGCAGACAATGCCCGCAAGTGGTGGGCCGGTCTGGATGCTGCTGACCGTAATGTGATCTTCAGTCTGCCGAATTTCGATGCAGAAGTCTTCAAGGAAATCACGGGGGTTGATGTCAATGAAACTTCCGGTACCTGATGAAGTCAACAGCGCAGTGAAAGTGCTTTCGGACTTTTGCAATCAGACCACCATTGAAGGCGGCGGGTGTGAGAATTGCCCGCTGGGTGCTGAAAATACTGACACTGGTTGTCTTCTTTCGGAAAATCTGCCGTTTGAATATGCTGAACTGGTTCCCCCAACACGTTGGACGGAAGCAGATGTCAGCATTGCGGCAGGGTTGAAGATGATGGGATATACCCACATCACCAAACGGGGAGAAAAGCCCCTTGCAATGATTGAAATGCCCCAAGGGGAACCGATTGTACACGCAATGAACCTTCCCGCCTTCCTGTGTCTGGGCAAGGGTGAAGTGGTTCCCATTGTGGACATTCTGGAAGAAGGTGCCGGGTGATGCAGCTTTATCCCCACCAACAAAAAGCCCTTGATGAAACTGCTGATCGGCAGCGTGTGGCATACTACCTTGATATGGGTCTGGGCAAAACCTATGTTGGTTCCGAAAAGATGATGCAGCTTGCAGCACCGGTGAACCTGATCGTTTGCCAGAAATCAAAAATTGATGACTGGTTCAATCACATGGTTGAGAACTACGCAATGAACCATTGTTGGCTGGTTTACAATCTGACGGATAAAAAAGATTTTGAATGGTTTTTCAAAGAAGTGGAGAATCGAAAGTCTGATAGTCCGGTTATCTGTGGAATCATCAATTATGAATTGCTGTTCAGACGGCCCCAATTAAGCGTTTTGCGGGGTTTTACGATGATGCTTGATGAATCATCCATGATTCAAAATGAAGCGTCTAAGAGGGCTAAATTCGTGCTGAAAATGCACCCTGAAAATGTGATTCTTCTTTCTGGCACCCCTACCGCTGGAAAGTATGAACGCCTTTGGTCACAACTTCACCTTCTGGGCTGGCCCATTTCCAAGAACCTGTATTATTCGCAGTACATAGTTCAAGAATGGATTGAAGATTCAAATAGTGGTTTCAAAATTCCGCACGTTGTGGGTTACAAAAATGTTGACCGGTTGAAAGCTAAACTTGCACAGCATGGCGCAATCTTTATGAAGTCGGATGAAGTTTTCAACCTTCCCCAACAAGTTTTTAACACGGTCAAGGTTCCTTCCCCCAGAGAATACCGGCGGTTCATGCGAAATGATGTTGTGACGGTGAAAAACCTGTTGACGGGTGAACAAAATGAATTGGTCGGTGATATGATCTTGACTAAACGCCTGTATGCCCGGATGCTGTGCAGTCAATACAACCGGTTCAAACTGGATGCCTTCACAGACTTGATGAACAGCACCAGTGATCGCCTGATAGTTTTTTACAACTTCAATGATGAACTGGAATTGCTGAAGGATGCAGCGGAAAAAGCGGAACGGCCCATAAGTATTGTGAATGGTTCAGTGAAAGACCTGTCAGCTTATGAGGAATGCAGCGATTCAATCACCTTCCTTCAATATCAGGCTGGTGCAATGGGCCTGAATCTTCAGAAAGCAAACCACATGATTTATTTTTCACTGACAGATAAATCTGAACTGTTTGAACAGTCTAAGAAGCGCATTCACCGTATTGGACAGGAAAACCCGTGCTTCTATTACTTGATGATCTGCCCAAACACGGTGGAAGAAGATGTGATGAAAGCATTGGAAACAAGAAGGGATTACACAGATGAACTATTCAAAAAGTATGCAGCGCAAAAATAACATCATGCACCGGGTGTTTATTTCATGGGCTGTCATCGGTGCCGGTGCCTTGCTTTTGGGTGGTCTGATTGGGTATTGGGTGGTAAAACGGGTGGACACCACCCAAACAGAAACCACGCTGGTCTATGGCCTTCCTGACGGAAAAATATTCACTGTGAGTGAAGAAACATCGGAATATTCGGCTTCTAATAGTGAATTTTCCCCGTTGGATGTACCGCTGGGAACGGACGTTCAGGCATTTACATTCTATCTGTGCAAGGCGTATGGCATTGATTTTAATTTAGCAATGGCAGTCATGCAGCAGGAAAGCGGTTTTCAGGCTGATGCAGTTTCCCCCGGCGGGGATTATGGTCTGATGCAGATTTCAAGCGTCAATCATGGATGGCTGTCGGATGAACTGGGAATTACGGATTTCCTTGACCCATACAGCAATGTGAAGGCCGGTCTGTACATCTTGCGCAGCCTGTTCCAGAAGTATGAAACCCCCGAAAAAGTTCTAATGGCATACAACATTGGGGAAACCGGTGCAAAGGTTCTTTGGAATCAGGGAATCTATGAAACCGATTATACCCGGTCAGTGCTTCAGATTCAAAATAACTTTGAAAATCGCTGAAAGAAGGTTGAAAAATGTTCTATTGTTCGCAGATTACCACAGAAACGGCACCCTGTGGGAAAAATTACTGCTGCTTCTCTTGCCCTGATCGTGAAGGATGCAAAGACTGGTGCCCGCTGGAACCCGCTTGTGCTGATACCTGTGAAAACCGGTATGAAGAAACGGAAGCCGTTGCAAAGCTGGAAACCGCTGCACTGGAAGTGATGAAGACCATCAAGACCATTGCACAGCAGAAGGAAAAGCTGGATGAAGCGGATAAAACGGCCCGTCAGCAGCTTGCGGATGCAATGGCAAAGTATGGTGTGAAGTCCTTTGAAAATTCCATTTTGAAAGTAACGTACATTCCGGCCAGCACGAAAACCACCATTGACAGCAAGAAATTGAAGGATAAAAACCCGGCAATCTATCAGCAGTATTCCAAAACCAGCACGGTGAAGGATTCTGTAAGAATCACGGTGAAGTGATATGGAGCAAGACAAAAAAGCCACTAAACCGGGCAAAAAATATGGGATTTACAACACCTGTGCGGGAGAATTTCAGTTCACAGACATTTGTGAAGATACCAAAGGTCGTGCGATGCGGAAATTATTTAAGAAAATCGGAAACGATGCCCGCAAGTGGAGATTCGTACCAAAGGAAATCCCAGAAAGGAAGCCTAAAAAGCACAGAAAAGTGAATGGCAGCGGAAAAACAGTTTGAAAACCGTGTCAAGCGGTATCTGGAAACGGTGGGCATTTACCCGCTGGGCTGTGCCCACGACAAAATGACGGTTCCCCCGGTTGGCTATTATGAAAAACGGTGGGGCGGTGGATATTCCAAAGCAGGGTTACCGGATATGCACATTGTGGTGAACGGTATCAACCTTGATGTGGAATTGAAAGCCCCCACCGGTAGGCCGTCCGAACTTCAGAAATTTATGGTTGTTCAAATCAATGAATGTGGTTCAATCGGCCTGATCTTATGGCCTGAAGGGTTCCCAGAGTTCAAAAAAATCATTGAAGGGGTGATGCAATGCAGTATTCACATTCCCGCATTGGAGTATTTGAAAAATGCCCATTCAAATACAAAATGCAATATCTTGACCGGTTGAAGACACTTCCCCCGACTGAACCGGATAATGCCCTGATTTTGGGAACAGCGGTTCACACGGGTATTGAACAGAGCCTTCAGGCAGCAATCCAGCAATATTTCTTCAGCTATCCCATCATTACAGATAAGCATATCAATGAAGCAATCAAGCTGGAACAGATCATCCCCAAAGCAAGGGCAGCAATTCCACCCGGCGGCAGTTTTGAAGTTCCCATCTATGACCGGGATTTTGTGGGATTCATCGACTATCTGGCACCCACCAACACGGTGGGCGGCATTGAATATTATGACCTATACGATTTCAAGTATACGGCCAATGTTCACAGTTATAAGGATTCCACGCAGTTGCACCTGTATAAATATTTTTTCGAGCGGAACAACCCCGGCAAGAAAATTCAGGCCCTTTATTTCCTGTTTGTTCCCAAGGTAAAAATCAAGCAGGGAAAGACGGAAACCCTTCAGGATTTCCGTGACCGTCTGAAGATGGAACTTTCTAAAGCAGCAGTTCAAAAGGTTCAAGTGGATTTCAAGCCTGAAAAGGTCATTGAATTTCTGTTTGGCATAAAACGTGCAAGTGAAGCAAAGGATTTTCCGAGAAATGAATCATACCTTTGCAGATTTTGCGAATTTTCGGATTTTTGTAGTAAAGGAGATACTTACATGATCGAACTTCCTAAGAATCAGCGGCGCAGCATTGAAACCGTACAGAAGCGGGTTATCTGGATCTATGGCCGTCCCTTCTGTGGCAAGACCACCTTTGCAAACCAGTTCCCTGACCCCCTGATGATTAACACAGATGGTAATATCCGCTATGTTGATGCCCCCTATATCCGTATTCGGGATGAAGTGGTGGTGCAGGGCCGTCAGACCAAGAAAACCCCGGCATGGGTCATGTTCAAGGATGTTGTGGCAGAACTGGAAAAGAAGCAGAACAGTTTCCGCACCATCGTTGTTGATCTGCTGGAAGACGTATACGAGTATTGCCGCCTGTATATGTGCGAGGAAATGGGTATTTCCCATGAATCGGATGATTCTTTCCGGGCATGGGATAAGGTGCGCAGCGAGTTTTTGAACACGCTGAAGCGTCTGATGGCCCTTGACTATGAAAACATCGTTCTTATCAGCCATGAGGACACCAGCAAGGACATCACCAAAAAGGGCGGTGATAAGGTCACTTCTATCAAACCCAGTTTGCAGGATAAAGTGGCCGATAAGGTTTCCGGCATGGTGGATGTTGTGGGGCGTATCGTTGCTGATGGCGATGTGCGCACCTTTAGTTTCAAATCCAATGAGGTGATTTTTGGTGGTGGCCGTCTGAAGGTCAAGGCCAAGGATATTCCGCTGGATGTTCAGGCCCTTTTTGAAATCTACGATGAAGCAAATCGCAATGCAGCGGCAGCAAACAAGAACCATGTGGAAGATACGGTTCATACCCCCGCAGAACCGGCAGAAAAGGCCCCTGAAGTCCCCGCAGCTGTTGAGCCGGAAAACAACCCGGTAGCAGATAAAACCCCGGAAAACGAACCGGAAACGCCTGTTGAAGAAAAGCCCCCGCTTGACGGTGGTGCAGAAGTTCAGCAGCCCGCAGAGAACACCCAGACCCCGGCAGAGGAAAAGCCCCGCCGGAAGCGCAAGGTGAGAGAGTAAGAAAGGAAAGGTACACAACTATGATGGATTTCAATTACCCCAATGACGATGTGATGGCCGCTATTATCGGCGGCATGATGGGTGCATCCCGTGCAGCGGCAGAGGATGCCGCCCAGAACCAGAAGCCCGGTGCAAGCGGTAAGACTGGCCCCGGCATTCAGAACCCGGCCAAAACCCGTGATGAACTGCTGAAGAAGGCAGCGCAGGGCGTGGCAGCAAACGCAAAGGTTCTGTATGATGCCTTTATTGCCGCTGGTTTCCCGGCAGATGCAGCAATCAGCCTGACCGGTTCCGTTCTGGGCGCAGCAAACCACAAGTTTTGATGAAGAGAAAGGATTTTTGGATTATGGCTAGTATCTGGGATAAGTTTGACGCAAGCATTGACACCGCCGGTCTGGAAAAGGACGTGGAAGCGGCTGCACAGGGCAACGGCAACCGGAAGGAAGTGCCGCATGGTACTTATGAGGTGGCAATCACCAAGCTGGAACTGGGCGAGAGCAAGAAGCATGACCCGATGGTGAAGGTTTGGTTCAAGATTGTTGAAGGTGACTTCAAGGGCAGTCTGATCTTTATGAATCAGGTCATCAATCAGGGTTTCCAGATTCATATTGTCAACGAGCTGTTGCGTGACATCACCGGCGAGATGGACAACCCGCCGGAAATCGCTTTCCACACTTACCGTCAGTACGGTGAACTGCTGATGGACATTGCGGAAGCTATTGACGGAAACTTTGAGTATTCCGTGAAGTACGGCGAGAACAAGGGATTCAACACCTTCAAGATTGAAGAAGTCTATGTTCTGGTGGATGACTGATCTTCCGATTCTGTGACCTGACAGACCAAACAGGCGGGCGGGTATGGTGGGAATATCTTCAAGGATGATGATAAAGTGCTGAAATGTGAAATCTACCGGGACAATATGCAGAACTATAAAGGCTATGCAATTCCCCCGGCACAGCTGATTATTGCTGATGTTCCTTATAACGTGGGCACCAATTTCTACGGCAGTAATCCGATGTGGTACAACGGCGGCGATAACAAAAACGGTGAAAGCAAACTTGCAAAAAAGGCAGCTTTCAATTCTGACTTCAATTTCAATTTGTATGAATACTTTCACTTCTGTTCAAAAATGCTGAAAAAAAGATGATCGGCACCCGGTAGCAAGAGGGAGAAGCAGCAATAGCCCCTGTATGATCGTTTTTTGTTCGTTTGAACAGATGCCCACACTAATTGATGCAGGAAAAAAACATGGTTTTGTGAACTATATGCCGCTGACATTCATTAAAAACTATTCGCCGCAAGTCCTGAAAGCAAATATGCGCATTGTGGGTGCCACAGAATATGCGCTTGTAATGTATCGGGATAAGCTGCCTAAGTTCAGAAACGGCTTGCAGGTCGATGAAAACGGAAAAAACATCCGTGGCACCGGCCACATGGTTTTTAACTGGTTCAAGTGGGAACGTGACGGGAAGGATATTCCCAAGATTCACCCGGCGCAGAAACCGGTGAATGTTCTGGAACAGCTGATCGAAATTTTCACAGACCCCGGTGACGTGGTGATTGACCCGTGCTGTGGTTCTGGTACCACGTTGAGAGCAGCGCACAATCTAGGCCGTTCCGCATTTGGCTTTGAGATTGACCGGACATTTTACAACCGGGCAAAGAATGAAATGCTGAATTGGACGTGATAAAATGTTGTTTTACGATTTTGAGGTGTTCAAGTTTGATTGGTTGGTGGTCGTGATGGACACGGCAGAAAAGAAAAAACACGTCATCATCAATGACCCGGAAGCCTTGAAGCAGCTGTATGAAGCCCATGTCAACGACATTTGGACGGGGTTCAATAGTCGTAGTTATGACCAGTACATTCTGAAAGGGATTCTGTGCGGCTTTGACCCGAAAAGAATCAATGATTATATCATCGTGAAGAAAAAGAAGGGGTGGCAATTCAGCAGCACCTTCAGAAGTATTCCCCTGAACAACTTTGATGTGATGCCAAATCCCCCGGTTGGTTTGAAAACCCTTGAAGCCTTCATGGGGTCTGACATTCGGGAAACGGAAGTTCCTTTCAATATTGATCGCAAGTTGACCCCCAAAGAAATTGACCAAACGGTTTTTTACTGCACCCACGATGTTGAACAGACGATGGAAGTTTTCATCAAGCGGAAAGAACAGTTTGAAGCTATGCTGACGCTGGTGAAGCAGTTCAAACTTCCCATTTCTGATCTGGGCAAGACAGAAGCGGCAATCACTGCAAAAATTCTGGAATGTGATTACACTGAACGTACAGATGAATTTGATTTCATCCTTGAGGATTACCAGCAGATTCACAAGTACACAGATGTTTTTGACTGGTTCAAGGCCCAGAAAACCAGTGAACAGGTTGACCCCAAGGAATTTTATTCCAGAAAGCTGCAACGCATGGTTGCAGGAGTGCAGCACACTTTTGGTTGGGGTGGCATTCACGGCGCACGGGAAAAATACAAGTTCACTTCCGGGCATGGGCGGCAATGCTGGCACGTTGATGTTACTTCCTACTATCCTTCCTACCTGATCGCCCACAATCGTATTACACGCAGCGCACGGCATCCAGAGCGTTATTCATGGGCTTATTTTTACCAGATTGACCTGAAGCACCAAGGGCGCAAGGCTGAACGTCTTCCCTATAAGAAGATGTTGAATGCCCTGTCTGGTGCTATGAAAGACCGGTATAACCCCGCCTATGACCCTTGCATGAACAACACGATGGTTGTCAACTGCCAACTGTCAGCCCTGATGCTGATTGAAATGCTGGAAGTGATACCGGGCTTTGAACTGGTACAATCAAACACTGATGGTCTGATTGTCACTATCCCTGACACGGATGAAGCCTTCAACCAGATGGATGATATTTGTTATGAGTGGGAAAAACGGTGCAGCAGTGATAAAGCGTCCATCAAGCTGGAATTTGATGAAATCGAATGGCTGTATCAGAAGGACGTGAACAACTACATCTTCAAATTCGGGCATTCAAATAAAATCGAACGGAAAGGTGCATGGTTGAAGGAACTTTCCCCGATTGATTTTGATATGCCAATTCTGAACACGGCCCTTTATAACTACTTCGTGAAGGGAATCCCCGTGGAAGATACCATCAACCAGACCGATGAACTGAAGCAGTTCCAAAAAATTGTAAAGCTGTCGGATAAGTTTGAATGGGTTGAATGGGGCGGCAAGCAATATTCCATGAAGTCCTACCGGGTTTTTGCATCGAACCGGCCCGGCGATGGCAAAATTTGTGCTTGCAGAATATCCCCAAAGAACGGCAGCAGAGAGGTCAAAAAGTTTGGCAATACCCCGGATAATTGCTTTTTTGAAAACGGCGATGTGAACGGGGTGCGAGTGCCCCAGATACTTGATAAAGGGTATTACATCGAGGAAGCAAGAAAGCGCATTGCAGAATTTGGGTAAAGGTGAATTGTATGTTTTTCAAAGGATACGTTGAAACAAAAGACAAACAGTGCGTTGAAAAATTCAAAAACCGCACTGATTTCAAGAACTTTGAACAAGTTCAATCTTTGCCTGAATTTGCCGGTATTCTGGCAGAAGATGCCGTTCTGATTGACATTGATGATGGGGAAACATCGGACATCCTGTTCAATATCGTCAAGGATTATCACCTGATCTGCCGGGTATATCGCACCACCCGTGGCAAGCACTTTATCTTCAAAAATGACCCACAGAACGGCGGTATTACCAGCTGCAAAACCCATTGTAAACTGGCAATCGGCTTGACTGCTGACATCAAGGTTGGTTATCGCAGTTCTTACGAGGTTCTGAAGTACAACGGAAAAATGCGGGAAATCCTATACGACACGGCAGAAAACGAACAGGCGCAGCTGGTTCCCCAATGGCTGCACCCGGTCAAGGGTAAGATGGATTTTGTGGATATGGATGCCGGTGACGGCAGAAATCAGGCCCTTTTCACTTACATCCTGACGCTGCAAAGCAGCGGGTTTTCCGTGGAAGATGCCCGTGAGTGCATCCGTACCATCAATGCCTATGTACTGAAAGAACCCCTGTCAGATGAAGAACTGGAAGTGGTTTTGCGGGATGATGCCTTCAAAAAGCCGATTTTCTTCCGTGAAAGAACCTTCCTGTTTGATAAGTTTGCAATGTTCTTGCGCAGTAATTGCCACATCATCAAAATCAATAATCAGCTGCACCTGTACCGTGACGGAATTTATATTTCCGGTGCTGCTGAAATTGAAGGCGAAATGATAAAGCTGATTCCTGATCTGAACAAGGCCAAACGTGCGGAAGTGCTGGCATACCTTGACATTCTGATTCGAGAAAACACGCAGCCGGAAGATGCAAACTTTATCGCCTTCAAAAATGGCCTGTACAGTCTGGCAGATGATGAACTGATTCCCTTCACCCCGGAACACATCGTTGTGAACCGTATTGACCACAACTTCAACCCGGCGGCGTACAGCGAAATTGCAGATACCATGCTAAACAATGTTGCCTGTGATGATGCTGAAATCCGTGCCCTTCTGGAAGAAACCATTGGATATTGCTTTTACCGGCGCAACGAATTGGGAAAAGCATTCATTTTGATTGGTGACAAGCGGAACGGCAAATCAACATATATCAGCCTGATTGAAAAGCTGCTGGGTGATCGCAACACATCTTCCCTTGATTTGGGTGAACTGGGTGACAGGTTCAAGACTGCTGAACTGTTCGGCAAACTGGCAAATCTGGGCGATGACATTGGCGATGAATTTATTGCAAACCCGGCCATTTTCAAAAAGCTGGTGACGGGTGATCGTGTATCGGTTGAGCGCAAGGGAAAAGACCCCTTTGAGTTCAACAACTATGCAAAATTCCTGTTCAGTGCAAACAATATTCCCCGTATCAAGGATAAAACCGGCGCAGTGCAGCGCAGATTGATTATCATTCCCTTCAACGCTACATTCAGCGAATATTTGCCAGACGGTACCAAGAACCCCAAATTCAACCCGTACATCAAGTATCAGCTGATGACGGATGCAACCATGGAATATCTGATTCAGTTGGGCGTGAAGGGCCTGAAGCGGGTTCTGGTGAACCATTCCTTTACAATCTCACGATTCAGCTGACTGTAAATGAAACCATTCTGGATTCCATCCACGATAAAACTGGTACAATAATCCGGTACTGGGTTTCTTCAAGGAATGTGACGATGAAGCGTTTCAGATTGAATACGCACCCACCAAAGATGTTTACAAGCGGTATCAGGAATATTGCCTTGAAAACAGCTTAACCCCCATGGGCAACATTGAATTTTCTAAACAGGTAAAGCTGCTGAAACAGCTGAAAATCGTTGATAAGAAAATCAATGGTAAAAAGTATAGAATCTTCGTAAAAAATGATTGAAAGGATTGAATTTTTATGGCTGATCTGAAAACTGTTTGCGATTATCTGACCCCTTCCGAAATTCTGGCCCAGCTGGGTGAAGAATGCGCAGAGGGCGCACAGGCTGCATTAAAATTGCGCCGGGCATACGATGGGACGAACCCCACCCCTAAAAATGTGGAAGACTGCCTGAACAATCTTCAGGAAGAATTTGCAGATATGATGCTGTGTCTTCGTGTGTTCTGTGAAGCTGAAAATATCAGCTTTGATGATTTCCTTGACGGCATGGGTGAAACCATGGTACAGAAGTCTGATCGCTGGGTGCAGCGTTTAGAAAATGTAAATAAGCGGGCATATCTGGTGCGTGTTGGAACTGTGGAGCCTTTGACGAATGCTTTTGCAATCACGGCAACAAGCGATAAGAACGCACGGGACATTGGCCGCAATATTTTCCACCAAATGAACCCTAGCATTCCCATGGAAAACATTCGTACTGAAGTTGTGCGGAAGGAAGCGTAATGGATATGTGGTTTGCGTATTCCATTGAACAAATCTGTTATGCTGCAATGATTATAACGGCAATCAAAGTTAGTGGTTCGCCGCTGCCGTTGCTGTTATATTTTGTAACACCGAGTTGGTTTGTTCGAGATAAAAAGAAAGAAGGTGATTCTGACGCATAAGCCGTGGCAGAACGCTGAAGGGTACACCGATAACACCGCATATCAGGGCACCAAAGACATCATCCGGGCAGAGAGCGCAGCAGAGCGGAAGAACCGGCTGATTATTCAGATTTTCCGTCTGGTATGCGAACTGGTAGGGTTTGAAATCGTGGGCCGTGTCACCCTGAAGGAAAAGAAATCAGGAAGGGAGTTCAAATAATGGGTATTGATGACCGTTACCGGGCGGCAGAAGATGAAGCCCAATTGAAGTACATCAAGAAGTGGAAAGAGTGCAAGCGCAGTAAGAAAGACTGCCGCGAAAGATACCGCCGGGAAGCTGCTTTTCACTTCCGTATGTTCTGGAAGATGCTGTTTAACTATTTCAAGGGGGTTTGAAAATCTATGATTCAGGTTGAAAATATTGAAACCATGAATTTTGCCGCTGCAATCCGTGGGATGCGCAATCCCATGAACAGCTGGGCAAAGTCTGACACTGTGGATGTGACCGGTCATTGCAACGAATGCAAAGACTTTGGTTTACAGTGTATCAAAACCACCCATTGCCCTGTGCTGTATGATGTGGGTACCGCTGATCTGGGCTTGATGCGGCGTTTGGTAGCAGCAGGGCCGGAACACCGGAAGTTCATGCGGCAGATTTTTGTTAGCATGGACATCACGGCCCCCCTGTATTGGTGGAAAGAGTTCGACACCTACAAGGTGGGCACCACGGCGAACAGTTGCAGTACCATGCACAAGCTGACGGCCAAACGCTTCACGCTGGAAGACTTCAGCACTGACCACATTGAACCGGAATGCACCCACGTCATCACCACTGTAATTGCGGCCCTGAATGAAATGCGGGATGAATACCTGAAAACCAATGATAAGGGCCTTTGGTATACCATGGTGCAGCTGCTTCCGTCCAGTTATAACCAGCGGCGCACCGTCACCATGACCTATGAAAACGCCTTCAATATCATTCAGCAGCGCAGCGGGCACAAGCTGCAAGAATGGCTTGATTTTGTGAACGTCCTTCTGGGTCTGCCTTACATGGGTGATCTGGTGACTGCCCAGAAGGGTTCCTGATAAGTTGTTGTGGGTGGAAACAGCGGTTCAGGGTGATTTTGCAAAAATAACGGTAATTCGATAAAACGTATTATCGGCAGTTCAAGGCGGTTCAAGGTGACAAAATTCATCTTGAACCGCTGAAAAGCTAGGCGTGAAGCGGATTTTTCGGCAGCGGTTCAAGTAGTTCAAGATGATTTGTATTTCTTTATACATAATTATAAAATTTTCAAATTTTGTAAATTTTTAGAACCTATAAATATAATAAATATATAGTAGGTTTGCATCCAGTACGTTCATAT
>OLPN01001752.1_pt1 | contig 18592 bp, 8 predicted proteins | sample 1672601 | NCBI WGS metagenome assembly OLPN01 (sample SAMEA3136704, study PRJEB25190) | human gut metagenome | reverse complement strand
ATAAAAACGGATTTGTTTTTTCTAACATTTGGTGTATAATACTTTTATACTGGGTTTGTCTGTGCAGGATGGATGGTGCCTGCACAGGGGACGGGGAAGGCTATCCCGCGTCTGGCCCGGAATGACACCATACAGAAAAGGAGAATCCGCCATGTCGGAAGCATTGAAAGAACGCAAAGAGATGGACCCGCAGTACCAGTGGGACCTGACCAAAATGTACGCCAGCGATGCGGAGTGGGAAAAGGCTTTTGCCGCCATTGACCCCAAAATTGAAGCTTTGGCTGCCTGGGAGGGCAAGCTGAACAACGCTGCCAGCATTCGTGAATTTTATGATGCAGAAATCGGCGTGTTCCGTGAACTGGAAAACCTGGCTGTCTACACCAGCCTGCGTCTGAGCGAGGATACCCGTGCTGATGACGCCCAGAGCATGGATGCCCGCGCTACTGCCAAATATGTAAAGGCTGTCGGTACCATCGCCTATGCTCAGCCGGAAATCCTGGCACTGCCGCAGGAAACCCTGGATGCCATCATGGCTGACGAGCAGGTCGCCCCCTATCGTTTTGCTCTGGAAGACCTGCTGCGTGCAAAGCCTCACACCCTGACCGCCCCGGAAGAAAAGCTGCTGGCTGCTTTCGGTGAGGCATTCGGAACCCCGAAAAATGTTGCCGATAACCTGGAAGACGCCGACATGGTGTTCGATTCCGTCAAGGATGGCGAGGGCAACGATGTGGAGCTGACCGCTTCCAACTACATCCTGCTGCAAACCTCCAATGACCGCGTGCTGCGCAAGAATGCCTTTGAAAGCTACTACAAGAGCTTCCGCCAGCACATCAACACGCTGGCTGCCTCTTACTCCGGCGCTGTCAAGACCGCTGCCGCCGAAGCCTCCGTCCGTCATTATGAATCTTCCCGCGCCATGTCCATGGCAGGGGAGAACGTGCCCGGCCAGGTCTATGATAACCTGGTGGCTACTGTGCGCAAGCACCTGCCGGATATGTACCGCTATGTTGCTCTGCGCAAGCGCATCCTGGGTGTGGACGAGCTGCACTACTATGATGTGTACGCCCCGCTGACCAAGGGCGTCAGCGCCCATTACACCTATGACCAGGCCAAGCAGATGGTTCTGGATGCCGTTGCACCGCTGGGCGAAGAGTACGGCACCATCGTTCGCAAGGGCTTTGCCGAGCGCTGGATCGATGTGTTCCCCAACAAGGGCAAGAGCGGCGGCGCTTACTCCGGCGGCAGCTATGATTCCAACCCCTATATCATGTGCAACTTTACCGGTACGCTGGACAGCGTTTCCACCATTGCGCATGAGATGGGCCACAGCATGCACAGCTGGTTCAGCCGCCATACCCAGCCTGCCCAGTATGCCGACTATACCCTGTTTGTCGCAGAGGTCGCTTCCACCGTCAACGAGAACCTGCTCATTGAGCACCTGCTGGCAGAAAAGAACCAGGATCCCGCAACCCGCCTGGCCCTGCTGAATCAGTACCTCGAAAATTTCAAGGGAACCGTCTACCGCCAGACGATGTTTGCCGAGTTTGAGCGCGATGCCCACGCCATGGCCGAGCGCGGCGAAGCCCTGAATCCCGCCGCCCTGAACAATCTGTACAAGAAGCTCATTGTGGACTACTTTGGACCGGAGCTGGTTGTGGATGACGAAGTACAGTACGAGTGGGCACGCATCCCGCACTTCTACCGCCCGTTCTATGTTTATAAGTATGCAACCGGCTATTCCACTGCCGTGGCATTGTCCGAGGGCATCCTGAAGAACGGCGAACCGGCTGTTAAGAAGTACCTGGAGTTCCTGCACATGGGCGGCAGCGCTTACCCGCTGGATGAGCTGCGCCATGCCGGTGTGGACCTGACCACCCCCGCCCCGGTGGATGCTGCCCTGGATAAGTTCGGCCGCATTCTGGACGAAGCCGAAGCCTGCGTGGCACAGCTGGAAGCTGCAAAATAAGCAGGGGAAAGTCCGAGGGGGTATCTGATTCTTTGCTTTCAGATACACCTTAAACGCAAAATTAGAACCCACGGTGCAGAAAATCAGCATCTTGCACGATTATTTGAAATATTTTTTGTGAATACTCTTGACAGAGCGTGGTTTATCCGCTATTATAATAGATGCGTGAGTTAAGGGGTCAAGTGCGGCCAAAATGGAAGCACAACCCCCGCAAAAAACTGCGCGGAATAATCAAGAAAGGAGAAAAGAAATGCCTACTTTTAACCAGCTCGTACGCAAAGGCCGTGAGGTCCTGGTAACCAAGAGCACTGCTCCTGCCCTTCAGAAGAGCTACAACTCCCAGAAGAAGCAGTACACCACCATGAACAGCCCCCAGAAGCGTGGTGTTTGCACCGCTGTTCGTACCATGACCCCCAAAAAGCCCAACTCTGCTCTGCGTAAAGTTGCCCGTGTCCGCCTGACGAATGGTATCGAGGTCACCTCCTACATTCCTGGTATCGGCCATAACCTGCAGGAGCACAGCGTTGTCCTGATCCGTGGCGGTCGTGTTAAGGACCTGCCCGGTGTCCGTTACCACATCATCCGTGGTACTCTGGATACTCAGGGTGTTGCAAACCGTAACCAGGCTCGCAGCAAATACGGCGCAAAGCGTCCCAAGGCCGGTGCCAAGAAGTAAGGAAACATCTTTTCGCCATAAAATGGTCAGCTGACCCTTTTGTGGCATAACGGGAGTTTTCTTTAACTTTCGAGTACCGATGATATCATTAATGTGAAGGAGGGAAGAAAGATGCCCAGAAGAGGTAAAATCGCAAAGCGCGAAGTTCTGGCTGATCCTATTTACAATTCCAAGCTCGTCACCCGTCTGGTCAACAGCATCATGCTGGATGGCAAGAAGGGCGTCGCTCAGAAGATCGTTTACGAAGCTTTTGAGACTGTCAAAGAGAAGACCGGCAACGATCCTCTCGAAATGTTCGAGAAGGCCATGGAAAACATCATGCCCAGCCTCGAAGTTAAGGCCCGCCGTGTCGGCGGCTCCACCTACCAGGTTCCCCTGGAGGTCAGCCCCGCCCGCCGCGAGACCCTCGGCCTGCGCTGGCTGACTCTGTACAGCCGCAGCCGTGGTGAAAAGACCATGTCCGCTCGCCTGGCCGCCGAGATCATTGACGCTACCAACAACGTTGGCGGCGCTGTCAAGAAGCGCGAAGATACCCACAAGATGGCAGAAGCCAACAAGGCTTTCGCGCATTACCGTTATTGATCTGCTTACTGAGGAGGTTTAAGCCATGGCAACGCCGAGAGACGTATCCCTGCAAATGACCCGAAATATCGGTATCATGGCCCACATCGACGCAGGCAAGACCACCACCACCGAGCGCATTCTGTACTACACCGGTATTAACCATAAGATCGGCGAAGTTCATGACGGCGCTGCTACGATGGACTGGATGGAGCAGGAACAGGAACGTGGTATTACCATCACTTCCGCTGCAACCACCTGCTACTGGAGCCACACCGAGACCCAGCACGATCCGGCTCTGTTCAAAAAGAACCGTCATCGTATCAACATCATCGACACCCCGGGCCACGTTGACTTTACTGTTGAAGTTCAGCGTTCTCTGCGTGTTCTGGACGGTTCTGTTACCGTTCTGGCCGCAAAGGGTGGCGTTGAGCCTCAGTCTGAAACCGTTTGGCGCCAGGCTGACGAGTACAAGGTTCCCCGCATGGTTTACGTCAACAAGATGGATACCATGGGTGCTGACTTCTTCCGCTGCGTACAGATGATGCATGATCGTCTGCATGCCAACGGTGTGCCTATCCAGCTGCCTGTCGGCCAGGAAGACACTTTCCGCGGCATCATCGATCTGATCGACATGAACGCCGATATCTACTATGATGATATGGGCAATGATGTGCGCGTTGAGGAAATTCCTGAAGACCTGAAAGAACAGGCTCAGGAATATCATGACAAGCTGATCGAAGCTGTTGCTGAGACCGACGAAGAGCTGATGATGAAGTACCTGGACGGCGAAGAGCTGACCAAGGGAGAAATCAAGGCTGCTCTGCGTAAGGCTACTATTTCCAACGAGATCGTTCCTGTTGTCTGCGGCTCTTCTTACAAGAACCGTGGCGTTCAGAAACTGTTGGATGCAATCGTTGATTATATGCCTGCTCCGACCGACGTTGCGGCCATCAAGGGCACCAACCCGGAGACTGGCGAGGAAGAAGATCGCACTTCTTCCGATGATCAGCCGTTCTCTGCACTGGCATTCAAGATTATGACTGACCCGTATGTCGGTAAGCTGTGCTTCTTCCGCGTGTACTCTGGTACCGTTGAGGCTGGCACCACTGTTTACAACTCTGTTAAGGATCAGGACGAGCGTATCGGCCGTATCCTGCAGATGCATGCAAACAACCGTAAGGATATCGACATCTGCTACGCTGGCGATATCGCCGCTGCTGTTGGTCTGAAGAACACCACCACTGGTGATACCCTGTGCGATGAGAAGCATCCCATCATCCTCGAGTCCATGAACTTCCCCGAGCCGGTTATCCGCGTTGCCATCGAGCCCAAGACCAAGGCTGGCAGCGAGAAGATGGGTATTGCCCTGTCTAAGCTGGCTGAAGAGGACCCGACTTTCCGTACCTGGACCGATGAAGAAACCGGTCAGACCATCATCGCCGGCATGGGCGAGCTCCACCTGGAAATCATCGTGGACCGTCTGCTCCGCGAGTTTAAGGTCGAAGCTAACGTTGGCGCACCTCAGGTTGCCTACCGTGAAACCATCCGCAAGGATGCTAACCAGGAAACCAAGTACGCACGTCAGTCCGGTGGTAAGGGCCAGTATGGTCACGTTAAGATCAAGATTGAGCCCAACCCGGGTAAGGGTTATGAGTTCGTCAACGGTATTGTTGGCGGCGCTATCCCGAAGGAATACATCCCCGCTGTTGACAACGGTATCCAGGGCGCGATGAAGTCCGGCATTCTGGCTGGCTATCCCGTCGTGGATGTCAAGGTCACTCTGTGGGACGGCTCCTATCATGAAGTTGACTCCTCTGAAATGGCGTTCTCCATCGCCGGCTCCATGGCATTCAAGGATGCTATGAAGAAGGCTGATCCCGTCATTATGGAGCCTATCATGAAGGTTGACGTTGTTGTTCCTGACGAGTATATGGGCAACGTCATTGGCGACTTGAACAGCCGCCGCGGCGCGATCCAGAACCAGGAATCCACCGATGGCACTGCCCGTGTCACCGCTATGGTTCCTCTGTCCGAGATGTTCGGTTACGCTACTGACCTGCGTTCCAAGACCCAGGGCCGTGGCCAGTACTCCATGGAGCCGGCTGATTACCAGCAGGTTCCCAAGAGTGTTGCAGATAAGATCATGACCGAGCGCAATAAGGGCTGATTCTGCACAAATTCGCGCAAAATACTTGATTTTTCTTGAAAAATCTAGTATGATAGCCTTACAACAGGCTATTTTATCTGTTTGAATTAAAGGAGGATACTTCCAATGGCTGAAAAGGAAAAATTTGACCGCTCTTTGGAGCATGTCAACATCGGTACCATCGGTCACGTTGACCACGGCAAGACCACTCTGACTGCCGCTATCACCAAGGTTCTGGCTCTGAAGGGCGACGCCGATTTCATGGATTACTCCAGCATCGATAAGGCTCCTGAAGAGAAGGCTCGTGGCATCACGATCAACACCGCTCACGTTGAGTACCACACCGCGAAGCGTCACTATGCCCACGTTGACTGCCCGGGCCATGCTGACTACATCAAGAACATGATCACCGGTGCTGCTCAGATGGACGGCGCTATCCTGGTTGTTGCTGCAACCGATGGCCCGATGCCGCAGACCCGTGAGCACATCCTGCTGGCTCGTCAGGTTGGCGTGCCCAAGATCGTTGTGTTCCTGAACAAGTGCGATATGGTTGACGACGAAGAGCTGCTCGACCTGGTCGAAATGGAAGTTCGCGAACTGCTGGACAGCCAGGATTTCGACGGCGACAACACCCCGATCATCCGTGGTTCCGCTCTGAAGGCTCTGGAGAGCACTTCCAAGGATCCCGATGCTCCGGAATACAAGTGCATTTGGGAGCTGATGGACGCTGTTGACAGCTACATCCCGACCCCGGACCGTGCTGCTGATAAGCCGTTCCTGATGCCCGTTGAGGACGTTATGACCATCTCCGGCCGTGGCACCGTTGCTACTGGTCGTGTTGAGCGTGGTACTGCTCATGTCGGCGATCAGATGGAAATCGTTGGTCTGAAGGAAGAGAAGCTGACCACCACCATCACTGGTCTGGAAATGTTCCGCAAGAGCCTCGAGTTCGCTCAGGCTGGCGACAACATCGGCGCTCTGCTGCGTGGTATTGACCGTGACCAGATCGAGCGTGGCCAGGTTCTGGCTGTTCCCGGCTCTGTTCATCCCCACACCACTTTCGATGGCCATGTTTACGTCCTGAAGAAGGAAGAAGGCGGCCGTCATACCCCGTTCTTCAACAACTATCGTCCTCAGTTCTACTTCCGTACCACCGACGTTACCGGCATCATCACCCTGCCCGAAGGCACTGAGATGTGCATGCCCGGTGACAACGTTGATATGCACGTTGAGCTGATCACCCCGGTTGCCATGGAAGAAGGCATGCGTTTCGCTATCCGCGAAGGCGGCCACACTGTTGGTTCCGGCGTTGTTTCCAAGATCGAGAAGTAATTTTCGGCTTGTGATATAGCTTTCAAGGCTCCTGCTGTTAAGGCAGGGGCCTTTTTGTTGTGTACGACTTATGGGACGGGGAGGGGGCAAAGGCCGGGTGTGGAAGACCAAGGAAGGCATCATGAAAACATCAGGAATTGTAGATAGGGGAGAGGACACCATTCGGAACTTTGAAAAAGTGGAGCAGGAGGGGGCACTCACACCGCCCTACCTTGGGAAGGTGTATTTCAGGTCGCGGTTAAGGGGCAAGGGTTGATCTATCCCTAAGTTTTCGGAACGGTCAGGAACGCTCTCTACAGTGCAATTTATAATGGGCAATTCTCAACCTACAATTTTTCCTTCAAGTTTTCTCCAATCTCTGCCAAATCTCTCAACAACAAGCCAAACCGAAATGGCAAAAAATGCGCGATCACAATACAGGGTGATTGGATTAAGAGATTGCAAAGAACATTATCGGGGTAAATGTTCAATCATTTGATAAAATCAGGAATAAACCATTCAAAAATGTTAATAAATACCGCCAAAGAGTCACCGCACCGCAGCGCAAATAATGTGCGAAAAGCAGGTTTCAGTTGATTCAAGGACAAAAATTTACATAGAAACCGCTCTAATTAACTATGCAAATTCTGGCAACTGTGATATAATGTATATACCTAGATGTGTCGGAATGGTTATCATTTGCGGGATCGAGGCATGCAGCCGGTACAACGTTTTGTCAGCCGCTGTGCCGGGGCCAAAAGCCCCAAAAGCAGGCCGCAGCCCGGCAAGGGATCGCCAGACCGAGGGGAGCACAACCAGGCGTTTTGCAATCTACACCTGCAAAGTGCCGCACATCTGCCGTACCACTTTTCACACAAAAGGGGAAAGTAGTAACACTTAAGGGAGGATAAAACTATGAAGAAAAACCTTCAGCGTTTTGGTGCATCCGTGCTGGCAGCAGCCATGGTTGCCCAGAGCGTGGCGCTTCCCGCAGCAGCCGAAACTACCAAGATTGATTCTTCGGTAGCGCAGTCTGTTGCAGCTAGCGCAGCAAGCGCGGCCAGCGCTGTGCAGTCCCTGCCCAAGTTCACTAGCACCGCAGACCTGATCAAGCAGACAGCCCAAACGCTGGCTGCCCAGGGCGAAGTGCATGAACTGGAGCAGGACGATGCCAAGCTGGAAGCGACTGCACAGAGCAAGGCGGGCATGAGCCTTGCAGCGTTGGAAAATGCATTGGCCGATGCCATGTACGCCAACGCCGCAGCCGGCAAGATCAACACCGAAGCCTATGGCCTGAACAAGGACGAGATGGCATCGGTGATGGCTGCCACCATCAAAACGTATCATCTGTCCAGCGCCGTTACCGACTTGGGCTATGAGACGAACGCCGCAGGCGTTGTGACCGCCGTTACCTTTACCGGCAGCTCCGGCATGACCTCTGCGATGGAGTCCATGACCAACAGCGATGATGAAGTGATTGCGCAGCAGGCTGACAGCTACGCACAGGCTTACGTTGCTGAAAACTCCGATACCTTTGCTGCCAGTGCCGCTGCAGACGGCCATACCTATGGCGAGCCGAAATGGTACTGGAATGACACCAACCCGGAGGATGGCCACACCCATACCTGGAAGGAAACCCCCGATGGTTACTGGACCAAGACCGATGACGGCTGGGCTTACACCGCTGTGTATACCTGTGAAAAGGACGATGCCTACCAGAAGGTAGAAGGCACCGTAACCAAGGATACCACCGAGGCAAAGCCCGGCGTTGCCGGCAAGACCGTTTACTCTGCCAGCGTGCCCGCTGACAAGAGCCCGGTTAAGAAGGAATACAAGGAACCCACCACCCGCACCGACGACATTGCCGCCCTGCCCTGCCAGAGCCATGTCGTGTCCAAGGATGCAGATGGCAACTTTGTTGCTACCTTCAACTGGGAAATGAAGAAGATCGAGGGCGAGCTGGCCGCTGACTACAGCAACGCCCAGCTGTTCTATGACAGCGAAACCGGCAAAATTTCTGCCGGCGCTCCCGTTACCATTGACTGGGAATGCACCAGCGTCACCTTCAAGTGCGCTGTCTGCGGCGAAGAAATCAAAACCCAGCCGGTAATGACCATGCCGGTCAGCGTTGTGGTAGACCAGAATGACAATTCCGTCTACATCAATGTGGGCGGCACCCCGACCCTGGATACCACCTCCGGCGGCACAGGCGTTACCCTGGTGTCCGCAATGGACGGCGGCAACTGGTACGATATGCAGAACAACCCGGTTGACGCAAGCAAGGTGAACTTCACCTATCAGAGCGGCGACAACAAGGGCAAGAACAGCCTGCTGCTGTACGACAGCCAGAAGACTGCCGTGTATGTGGACGACCAGGGCAACCAGGTCACCAATACTTACGATGTCTCGACTGCGCAGATGAACTACTACTACTTCCAGCTGTCGCAGTTCAACCAGGACGAAGCAGAGTACTTCGGCGTGGTTGCCCCGTTCTGGACCTCCAAGGGCGTTCAGAAGCAGGGCGAGGATGGCAGCATCACCGGCACCATGGGCGCAATCAAGATATTGTGCAGCATTGATCCGAACGATGATGTCCCGCCGACCACCATGGCATTCATGCTGAACATGCTGCCGCAGGCGTTCATGTCTTACGTCATGAACTATGGCGAAGCTCTGAAAGCCATCCGTAATGAAGGCTTGAAACAGGTTGCCGAGCTGGGTGACAGCGCTGACTATGTTACCAAGCTGCTGATCCTGCACGACTGGATCTCCCAGGTTGCAGAATTCGATATGGGCTCCATGGGCGATATCACCGGCGGCGGCAACAACGACCCCATCCAGACGACTGCTTTCGGCGCCCTGCTGGGCGGCGAGATCGGCGCTAAGGGCGTTGAGTATGGCTGCATCTGCCTGGGCTATGCAGCTGCATTTAACTACATGGTCCAGAATTTGCCTGACAACAAGGAAATCTATAAAAAGACCGTTGACGGCAAAGAAGTTTGGAAGACCCCCGATGAAGTAGGCGATAACGCTGTTGTTGACTTTGCCCAGATCCTGTATTACTGCGATACTTCTGATACCAGTGTTGCCGGTAATGCGTTCGGCGGCGGCATGTTCAACAACGTCCACTACTTCAACGCAGTCAAGGTCAACAAGCTGCAGGGCGACAGCAACTCTGCTACGATGACCACCGGCGAAGCCAACAAGAACTGGTACTATGTTGACGTCTGCTATGATGACGTGAACACCGAGTGCATGGCCCAGACCCGCGTTGAGAACGCAGGCGACCTGCGCCATGTCAACTTCCTGGTTTCTCCCTCCGGTCTGGAAGGCCGTTACAGCAAGTACTATGATTACATTGACTCGCTGTACGATGGCTACACCTACACCAAGAACAAGAATCCCGATGTGGATGATGACGGCAATGTTGTGTTGAACAACGGCAAGCCGCATTACTCTTACACCAAGGCGGAGAACAAGAACGAGACCCGTTACACCGATACCTGCTACGAGGATACCTGGTTCACCTCTATCTGCAGCCCCATCTACTTCGACAATAATTACTTCTATTACGTTGATACCACGACCAACCAGAACCTGTATAACAACATGCGCCGCCAGCAGTCCGAGAACGGCAACAACGGCAACTCTGGTTCCGGCAGCTCTGGTAACAACTCCCAGATGCAGCAGTTCATGAAGAAGATGCAGAACCAGGGCCCCGATACTCTGGAAGCACGTCCGCGTAATGCGAACTACTATATCCGCAAAGAGGATTCCAGCAGCAGCAGGCCCGGCGGCTTCAGCATGAGCAGCTTTACCAAGACGGATGACCCGTTTGATATCATCTTGATGTACTACAACGATCTGAAGGAAACCAGCAGCAACTTCAATGATGACGACAGCAATGCCAAGGTTCTGGCCGAAGCTGGCACCATCTATAAGATCGATACCAGTGCAAAAGATAAGCATACCAAGGTTGAAAACAACCTGAACACCGAGTGCCTGGCAGACGCTGCTGCAAAGCGGATCTACCCCGCACTGGTACACTCTACCGCACTGTATGATGGCAAGCTGTACTTCAACGTCAACAACGCCATCTACCGTATGGACCCGACCACCGGCGCAGTGGAAGAAGTGAAGGAATACAACACCGTCTATGGCGGCATTAAGCTGACCAAGGATAAGGACGGCAACATGGTTCCCGATACCCACTTTCCCGGCATGAGCATGGTTATCATGGACAGCGCCCAGGATACCAGCAGTGTGAAGTATCTGGGCACCTTCAAGAACCATCCTCTGGCTGGCCTGACCCTGCGTGACAGCTACAGCTTTGCTACCACCACCCAGCAGGGCCAGACTGTGATCACCGGCATCAACACCACCAAGGATCAGCTGGTCGTTTCTGTCGGCACCAACCTGTCCAACACCTATAAGGAACTGGTGGACGGCAAGGCAGAAGTCAAGACCGATGCCTCCGGCACTTCTTATGCAAACCGTAAGAGCTACAAGACCGAGTCCTGGAACTACAACCCGAGTTACAACCAGAACATGGGCAGCTCTGACGAGAAGAACAAGAACGAAGAGTTCATGTGGTGCGCTAACCTGGTTGAAACCATGCCGATGTCCGACATGGTCAGCGACCTGAGCAGCGGCGCAACCACCAATGTTTCCGTTGAAGCATGGTGCGATACCCCCGCTTACACCCAGGACCGCACCACCAAGTACGGCCTGACCAAGGGTGAAAAGAAGTACGCTGACGGCGCACTGCCCAAGGGCCATACCTGGGCTCTGGACGAGCTGGAAACCAAGTCCGTTGGCAACAATGTGTACCTGTGCTCTGATTGCCATACCGCAACCGAAAGCACCCCCCACACTGTTACCCTGCCCGATGCAGTTCAAGGCGTTACCCTGACCCTGGGCACCACCAACAACACCTACATCAAGGACGATACCGTTACCCTGACCGTAGAAAAGGAAGGCACCGATATCGTTACCGTTACCGCAAAGAACGGCGATACCGATGTTGCCCTGACTGAAGTTCAGGAAGCAGCGCAGGACGAAGCCGCAGCCCAGGCTACCACCGAAAAGGCTAAGACGGTTTACACCTTCACCATGCCGGACGGCGATGTGACCATCAGCGTTGCAAAGAACGCTAAGACTTATGCGGTTAATGTTGCTGCCCTGACCAATGGTGAGATCACTGCTTCCGCTAAAGAAGCAGCTGAGAAGGAAACCGTAACCCTGACTGCTAAGCCCGCAACCGGCTATGCCCTGAAGGCTGGCAGCGTGAAGGTTACCTACAAAGACGCTGACAACACCGATAAGACCGTTGAAGTGAAGGCTGATACCGAAAAAGCCAACACCTACACCTTTGCAATGCCTGCTTACCCTGTCAACGTCAGCGCAGAGTTTGTTAAGGAATACAAGGTTACCGCAGCTCCTGCTGAGAACGGCACTGTTACCGTAGACCCGACCGCAGCTGTTGAGGGCACCGACGTTACCGTTACCGTTAAGGCAGCTGATAACTACCAGCTCAAGGCTGACAGCCTGACCTACAGCTATAAGAGCGGCGACGAAACCAAGACCCAAAAGCTGGCCGTGACCGAGGGCAAGGCTACCTTCAAGATGCCTGCCGCTGATGTTACCGTTAGCGCTGTGTTTGAAGCACTGACTGCAACTCCGACTGCAACTCCGACTGCAACTCCGACTGCAACTCCGACTGCAACTCCGACCGCAACTCCGACCGCAAAGCCGGCAGAGCCGACTGCTGTGCCGGAGCCGACTGCTGTGCCGGAACCGACTGCTGTGCCGGAGCCGACTGCTGTGCCGGAGCCGACTGAGGTACCGTCTACTGAACCCGAAACGCGCACCGCTCATGGCGCTGCTGAAAAGACCACCATTACCGCAATGGCTGTCTTTACCTGCACCGATAAGAACTGCGCAAGCGCTCAGTTCGTGGATGCAACGGTAAAGCAGACCAGCGGCGTTACCACCGCTGCTGTCAACTTCAACGGCAAGGACTACACCGCCAAGTACGGCGAGAAGAACGGCTGGGTTGAAGAAAACGGCAAGAAGTACTGGTACGAAAAGGGCGTGAAGCAGGGTACCACCGGCCGCGGCAAAGAGATCTATGATCCCGATTCCGACGCTTGGTACTGGCTGGATGCTGTCCAGGGCGGCGCAATGACCGTCAGCAAGGACGTTTACCAGGAATCCGCCGCCGGCCAGTGGGCTGATAAGCCCGATGGCACCGGCAAGTGGGTCCGTTACGATGAGAACGGCCACATGGTCAAGGGCTGGCAGACGACCGATAAGGGCACCTACTACTTTGACCTGATCACCGGCGCTATGGCTAAGGGCGCAGGCGATATTGACGGTGTACCTTGCGCATTTGACGAGTACACCGGTATCGCTCTGGACGGCCAGTGGCTGACCATCAACGGCGCTGACTTCTGGTACGAAAAGGGCGTTCGCCAGGGCCTGGATGGCCGCGGCAAGGAAATCTACGACCCGGCTTCCGACGCTTGGTACTGGCTGGATGCCGTTGACCAGGGCAAGAAAGCCACCAGCAAGGATGTCTATCAGGAATCCGAAGCTGGCCAGTGGGCTGACCGCGCCGATGGTACCGGCAAGTGGGTCCGTTACGATGCACAGGGCCACATGATCAAGGGCTGGAGCGCTGACAAGCGTTACTATTTCGACCCGATCTATGGCACCATGGCTAAGGGCGATGCAGTCATCGATGGCCGCACTTATCACTTTGATAAGAACACCGGCGTTCTGCAGTAATCCCACAGCCGAACAATGAGCTGTAACCAGCCCATTAACCTCTAAATAAAAATGCCGCAGCAGATGTAACAGTCTGCTGCGGCATTTTTGTATTTGTGGGCATAGGTTCGGCGAAATATTTGCCAGGCCAGTAGGGCGGGGGACCCCACCCCGCCGAAAGCTAGAAATAGTACACGATTAAAAAATCGCAATTTACCTTGCTATGCCGTAGGGGGCGGCGTCCCCGACGCCTCGGAGGAGCGTATAAATTACAGGCCTTTTGTTGGTAACTGTACGGTAGGGCGGCCAGCCCATTGGCCGCCGGATGAGCCCAGTCACAAATCTCATTTATCAGGCTCTGCGCGAGGAACCACCCCTCACCGGCTTTCGCCGGAGCTCCCCTCTAAGGGGAGCCAGTATCTTACCTTATGATTGTGGTGGCTCCCCTGGAGGGGAGCTGGACGCGAAGCGGCCTGAGGGGTGGTTCCTTGCCGCAAACCTAAGGCAACACCGCACAATTCCCGCCTTACGGCTTAAGCACCGCTCCGGCGGCTGCGGCACGGCATCTGCGTTGCCAAAATGCTCGATAAGACATCCAGTATTATCTGCGCTTTTGGCTTGGCATCTGCCGCACCTCGCTCGCCGTATCGGCACTTAGAATTATGCGGTATTGCCCTAAAGCAATCGAATCCAACGCCTTGGAACAGTCACTGCGCCCGCAGGCACCTTGTCCTGCCACAAATCCCATCACAACCAATCGGACAAGGCCTCGGAACGGTCAAGACCGTTCCCTACAGAACAAATTATAATGGGCAGCACACCCTTAAACAATCAGTAGGGCGGGGGACCCCACCTCGCCGAAAGCTAGAAATAGTACACGATTAAAAAATCGCAATTTACCTTACCCGCATAATAAAGGCAACACACAAAAACATGGCGAACACATCAGGCCGGTGCAAGGGCAAAATCTACTAAAAAGCTGCGGCTAAATTTGGCAAATATGGCGCGCGAAGTATAATTTTTGGAGGATATCACAAGCAGAACAAACAAACTTTGTCAGTTCAAACAACAAAAAAACAACAAACTGGCATAGATGCCAAAGAATGCGGCCGCGAATTGTGAAAGATTTTAATATATTTTCTTCGTTTTCTCCTTACCTGTTATCATTTGAATTTGCAATCGAAATATGGAACTTGTATAATAGAATAAAAGAAAAGTGCAAACTAAATGGGTGAAGAGGATTTGGTGCAATGGAAGATAAAAATAGATTCAGCATTCTGCTGGAGCATTTGCTGGAAGTTGCGGAGGTCAAGAACTATACCCTGGCCAAGCGCCTGCAATACGATGTTTCCTATATCAGCAAATGGGTCAGCGGCCGCATGCTGCCTGCCAAAAAGACTGAAAAGCGCGTGATGGAGGGCATCAGTGCCTGCGTGGTGGATGAAGCCACCGATGAGGGCCGTGACCTGCTGCTGCGGGAATACAGCGTTAGCATCCCCAGTGACCTGAAAGCCGCCATTTATGATAACCTGATTGCTGAATATGATTATTTGCAAGAGGAGCTGGACAGCGGCGAGGCGCGCATTGGCCCCTATACGGACTTTTGGGCCGAACTGAACATGCTGCAATACCTGACCAAAATGGCGCACCCCGTGCTGCGCCGCGTCAGCCAGCTGGACATTGTGGCTGTGATGGACCTGATGGAAATGGCGCGCGAATACCGCCTGAAAGTTGCCAACCTGCAAAACGGCCAGCTGGTGGACCAGCGCAGCTATGATAACGTCTATTTCAAGCTGATGATCGATATCAGCCGCGAAAAATGGGACCCCATCTATGATGCCGCGCTCATTATCAACGTGTTGACCAACTTCAGCCATATTCATTTCAAGCTGTTTGGCAGCACCGCGGCTGCCGGGCGCGCGGTGTTTGTGGTCAAGGGCGATTTTGCCATTACCGGCCTGCTGGTCAGCCACAGCCGCTGCGCCGCCGTTACCACCACCGAGGACCCGCAGAACTGCGAAAGCCTGTATGATAACTTCTCCAAGCTCTGCGTGCGGGATGACCAGCTTTTCCGCGATACCAGCATGCGCCAGCTGATCAGCCAGTACGACTATATGCACACGCTGCTGGCCTCCAATCTGCGGTGGATGTTCGGCCACCTGAATGAGCTTCTGCTGCCGGATGACTTGTTTGAAGAGATCCTGACCGCCCACGAGGCCGAGCTGAAAGACTTTTTGGGTGCTACCCCTGCGGAGCTGCGTAGCGTACACAACCTTGCCAAAGGTGTGGTGGAGGAAACAAACATCCGCATCCTGATTTATGAAGCTGCATTTTCCTCCATGGCGGTTTCCGGCGAGCTGGACTTTTTCAGTTACAAGGTCAACCTTACCCCGGATCAGCGCAGCCGGTGCATCAGCTATGTGCTGCAGCTTTGCAAGCAGCGTGAAAAACTTGAATTCCGCTTGATCAGCGGCCGTATTGTGAACGATTTCCAGTATGTGGCGGACCCCAATGTGTTTCTTTCTGGCGCTGCATCGTATCTTCGGCTGGATAACAACTGCCCCATCAACCGGATTGCAATGGTCAACAACAGTGTGATGGAAGACCGCCTGAGTGAATATTTTGATCAGGTCTGGAATTTGGATGACCAGAACGTGACAAAAGAGCGCAACGCCATTGCGGAGCACATCCATCATGTCCTGCAGGGAATCCATCTGATTACCCGCGCCAAAAGTGATGAAATGGAAGAACTGCAAGAGAGCTGGATGAACAAAATCTAAAAATACAACATACATACGCATAAACATAAAGCCCTGGCTGCTGCGGTAGCTGGGGCTTTTGTTGCACCGAGGAAAATGAAATTGCAAGAAAACTCCATGCCAAAGCGTGAAAATCCATGTGAAAAAAGTGAATCATGCGGAATCAATTTCTGGAAATTTGTGCCATGGGATTCTCGTGCTTTCCGTAAACAGGAATGGTATACTATGTTCAGCACCGAAGATAATTATAGCATTATGGTTCGGCGACGCTGTGCAACGATGTGCACAGCAGGGGAAAGCGCCATAAAGGTTTGGCGTGATTTGATTTGGATAATTTAATTCCCTGCAACTATAAGGGAAAGACATTTGGAGGAAATTGCAATGAATGAAAACGCGATGTTGACTGGCAAGCCCAGCATTGACCGCCCCTGGATGAAGTTCTATCCAGAAGTTCTGCGCGGTATCCAGGTTCCGGCCTGCACCGTGGAGCAGTACCTCTCCGTGCGCGCTGCAGACCCTAACGTGGTTGCCATGCACTACTATGGCGTGGATATCACCTGGGGTACCGTGTTCCGTAAGGTGGACGCCACCGCCCGCGCTCTGCAGGTGCTTGGCATCAAGCAGGGGGACCAGATCCCCGTGTTCCTGCGTTCTGTGCCGGAATTCATTTATCTGCTGCTGGCAGCCGAGCGCATCGGCGCTTCGCTGCTGTGCCGTGACAACACCCTGGAAGAAAACATTGAAGCTGTTCAGAAAGCCAATGCCAAGGTGATTTTTGTTCACGACTTCTTCTCCAAGGCCGAAATCGAAGCCTACCGTGAGCAGACCAACGTGAATACCTATGTTATCGTTCCCGCTCTGGAAAGCGGCGACCGCGCCGCTATGCCGGTTTACCTGCAGCATTCCCTGGATGCCCTGTATCCGGATGTTCCCGCCCGTGGCTCTGATACCATGATGTGGGCTGATTTCTGTAACATGGGCCAGCGTTTCCGCGGCTTTGTGCCCGCTCCTGTCAACATTGACCGCCCGCTGCTGCGCGCCTACACCAGCGGTTCCACCGGCCCTTCCAAGCAGGTCATCCATTCTGCACACAGCATCATCGGCGTGCTGGCCCAGATGAACTTTTATGGCTCTTCGGATAAATTCCGCCCCACCTGGCTGCTGACCATCCTGCCCCCGGCTCTGATCGCTGTTGTGGTTTCCATGATGCTGCTGCCCCTGGCCGGTGGTATGCTGCTCATTCTGGATCCGTTTGTGGATGTGTACGATGTTGACCTGGAAATGATGCGCTACCGCCCCAACAACTGGCCCCTGATCCCCATGTTTGTGGAGGTTATCCGCCGCAGCAAGCGTCTTCCGGCTGACTATGATATGTCCCACATGCTGGCCATCGGCGCCGGCTGCGAGGCATTCAACAACAAGCAGCTGCGCAATGTTGAGGAGTTCCTCAAGCAGCATAACTGCAACCTGCGCTTTACTGCCGGCTACGGCAGCAGCGAGGCCGGCTCCAACGCCACTCTGCCCATGGCTCCGTTCCCGGTGCGTGACGGCAACGTTGGTGTGCCGATGATCCACAGCGTCATCAGCATCTTCAAGCCCGGTACCCAGGAAGAGCTGACCTACAATACCCCCGGTGAAATCTGCATGACGGGCCCCGGCGTGATGCTGGGCTATGACCGCCCCGAAGCAACCGCCAAGGCACTGCAGGTCCACGCAGACGGCAAGACCTGGCTGCACACCGGCGATATTGGCTATATGTCCGAGGACGGTGTGCTCTACACGATGACCCGCGGCGCATCCCCGCGCTTTGGCGGCGGCGACCTGATGGTGCAGCCGCTGGAGAACATCGTGGCCGATGCCGACATCAAGGGCATCAAGGACGAGTTCTTTGTTATCGTGCCGGATGATGAGCACGAGGGCTGCTTCCTGCCGTACCTGTACGTCCAGCTCAAAGATGGCTACACCTTGGACGATGTGCGCGATAAGATCAATGCCTGCCTGCCGGAACGATACATGCGTCCGGTGGAGATTTTCACCGTACCGGAACGCCCGTTCTTCCACTTCAAGACCAACCGTATTGGCCTGAGCAAAGAAATCATCGCCAAGCGCAACCAGCAGAAAGAGAAAGCCAAGCGCAACAGCTTTGCCGATGGCTGCATTGCCTGATGACTTTGGCGTGATAAAATCATGATAATGTAACGGCATGTGCCCACCTTATGATAGAGATAAGGGGGCACATGCCTTTTGTTTTGGGGTGGGGGAGCGGATGAAGATGAACGGTACGCGCGGTTGGGGGATAGGGGAGAAGGGCAATCGGATTCCGGTGCGGGGGAGATACTTGTGAAGTTGTAAAGGCAATACCGCATAATTCTAAGTGCCGATACGGCGAGCGAGGTGCGGCA
>OLPN01001732.1_pt1 | contig 18751 bp, 13 predicted proteins | sample 1672601 | NCBI WGS metagenome assembly OLPN01 (sample SAMEA3136704, study PRJEB25190) | human gut metagenome | reverse complement strand
CTCGATGTCGATGGCGTTGCGCACGAGATTGGTGAAAGCTATCGCCAAACGCGCCTGTTCAACCCAATATTCATGGAAAAGCTTCCCATTAAGCACCTTATTTCGGCTATGACGCCCTATTGGGTCGAAGCCATTAAGCGCGAACGCGCGGCGCACGGCCTTAAGCCCCTGGAAAACACCGAGTACTATGCACGCTTCATTCTGGGCGGCATGTTCGAAGCTTATGAAAGCTGGTACAACTCGGGCGACGATGTGCCTTTTAACGAAATCGCCCGAATCGTCGCAAAAGCAATGACCCGAGGCGTCAATGGAATCTTGGAGGCAGAGTAACCTGTTAAATGCTACGAGCATTTAACAGGTTCGAGCAGCAATAGGCGCGGGTTTTGGCGATAAGCTTGCGGTAGATGCGGTCGCGAATCCACGGTTCGCTCGACAGGCGGACGGCATCGTCGAGCGGCACCCACTTCAGTGCCGAATTCTCGTCAGGCTTCACCTTCAACGGATCATCGGGATTAGCCTGGGCCAAATACGTCACATTCAGATGCAAGTGCGAGCCCACATATGCGCCGCGCTTCTCATGGCCGTTCACCGTGAGCACCTCGAGCGAAAAAACATCGCCACCGTTAGAGCGGAAATCGACTCGTGGGAAAGATTCAAAACCCTGCGCGAAACCGTCTTCGCACGACGAGTCTCGCTCAAGAGGGAGTCCCGAATCTTCCAGAACGCCATCCCCTCGAGCAAGCTCGCCTTCGATCGGAATACCGCAGCCATACGGAAGAATGCGACCATGCACGCCGGTCTCTTCTTCGAGTTCGCGAAGCGCTACCGCACGCAAATCAGCCACGCCGTCGGCATGGCCGCCAATCCACGACCACGACTGGTAGATGTTGTGCCATTCGAGAAGCGTACGCTCAAAAGAGGCATCAACCGTCCATATCGATGTCGCCATATGCGCCTGCGCAGAACGCTCGAAACAATTGGGGTCGCTTTTGAGAGCACGAAGAATCACCTGTTTATCGACCGATTCCTGTTCATTGAACGGCTCAAAAGCTTCAATATCGGCAATAAGTCGGGCGCGGTCGCGAGTCATCGTTTCCACATGCGCTCCCCTCGTACGTCAAAGCGAGACAGAGCCGATTCCCTATCCCGCATGCAAAAACCGGAAGCCAGCAGTTCCTCACCAAAAAAGTGGGGCAGAAGGTTTGCCTCCTACCCCACTTTCGCACGACTACTCGTAATCGGCCAGATTGGGCTCAATGGCAGGCTTGCCGGGACCTTCGGGCAAAAGGTCGGCGAAAGTCGCTTCTACGAGCGCAATCGCGTTGCGCGGACAGACCGCCTCACACGCGCCGCAGCCGACACAGTAGCGCGCGTCGTACTCCAGGTGGCCTTCCTTGGTCGCGATGCGCGCGCCGCTCGCACACCTCGCCACGCAATCGAGGCATTCCACGCAAGCATCATGATCGGTCGCGCTCACGGCAACTTCGACATTTTCGGCAATGTCGGGCTTAGCGGCATAGGCCTCAAGCAACATACGGCGACGCGGCGGCATGACGCGAGTCGCCCTGCCCTTCTCGAGCGCGTCGCTCAAATACTCGCCCTCGCTCAGGTTCAACGCCTCGCGCATGCGCTCGCGTTCCTTCTTGCGGTAGGCTTCCTTCAGCGTGTCGGACTGCTTCAAACGACGGCGACCAGAAATAATGTCAAACGCATCGTCTTTCACGCTGTCAAACGCGGCACGACGGTCGAATTCGTCATCGACCACAGCTTCCACGGGGGGCACATATTCGGGAATCTCGCGATCGAAGTGAACGTTCTCGCCCGTTTGCGCCTCGGCGATTTCAATGGCCTTGGTGAAAAGGAGCTCACCGATTTGCGCGGCACGCGGGCAATCTTCGCAGTACTTCAAATCGCACGCCACGCACACAGGAACGTTCTGGGCAAGCAGAAGCGTCCACAGCTCGGGAGGCACGCACGCCAAGCACGGCAGAACCGTGACGTTTTTCGCCGGCTCAAAACCAGGGAAAACGTTCTCTTCGCAGGTGAGGTATACGATTTCTCCGCGCATGGCCACTTTGCGCAAGTGGTCATACAGGCGCAGAGCCGTCGCCGAGCTCGAAGAAAATGCGTCGCACACGCCCATGCACACGCCGCACTTCGTACACGCATCACGATCGATAACAGGCGCGCCCGCCTCGTCGAACGAAATTGCCTTGGCCGGGCACGCAAGCTGGCAGCGCGTGCAATTCGCGCCGTGCGTACGCGTGCAATGTTCAGGAATCGTGAGAACTTTCATCGCTGCAAGAATCCCCCTTTAAGCAGCCATAACAACGCAGAGCGCCCGCGCCAGGCACATTGCCGGCACGGGCGAAACATTAGAATGCGGCGGCAAGCGTCGCGTCGATGCGAGCGAGCACGTCTTCGCGATTCAGCAGCTCGATGCTCTCGAACAACGGAGGGCTCACCATGTTGCCGCACACGGCAACGCGCAGCGGCTGGAACATGAGCTTGGGCTTGATGCCCATAGGCTCGCACAGCGCACGGCATGCTTCCTGCATGGGGTCGCATTCCCAGGCCTCGGCGTTGGCAAGCACCTCGCGGCACGCACGCAGCGCTTCGTCGGCACGGGCGCCTTCCTTCTGCAGAACCTTCTTCACGCTTTTGGCGTCGAGCACGACGTTTTTGCCCCAGAACATATACGGCAGCTTCTCGGCAGCATCGCTCAGGCTTGTCTCGCGCTCAGCGAGCAACGGGTAAAGCGCCTCGTAGAACGCCGGGCGCGCCTCAATGTCGGCAGCGGTTTCAGCAACGGCAGCAGCCTGCTCATCGTCAGAAAGCGCGACCGGCTCAGCCTCGGCGGCGTCAACCACTACAGCGCCCTCGGCGGCAGCCATGCCGGCTGCGCGGGCCTGCGCCAGCCACGGCGTAGACAGCTTCACCCATTCGCCGGCCTGCATGGTCTTGATGTATTGGCCGTTCATCCAATCGAGCTTGGTCTCGTCGAACACGGCGTCTTTCTTCGTGATGCGGTCGAGACCGAACTTCTCGCACAGCACATCGCGAGGAATGATTGTGGTCTCGCCGTCGAGGCTCCATCCCAGAAGAGCCAGGAAGTTCACCATCGTGTCGGGCAAATAGCCGCGCGCAGCGTATTCCTCGACGCTCGTGGCGCCATGGCGCTTGGAGAGCTTCTTGCCGTCGGCGCCCAAAATCATGGAGAGGTGCGCGAACGTCGGAGCCTCAAGGCCCAATGCCTCATAAATCAGAATCTGGCGCGGCGTGTTGGACAGGTGGTCGTCGCCACGGATCACATGCGTGATGTGCATGTTCGCATCGTCACAGACCACGGCGAAGTTATAGGTCGGCGTGCCATCGGTGCGCACCAAAATCATGTCGTCCATGACGTCGGCCGGGAAACTCATGTGGCCATACACGGCGTCGTCGAACTCGATGGGGCCATGGTTCTCGGGCACCTTCAGGCGCCACACATGCGGCTCACCTGCGTCGATGCGCGCCTGCGCTTCTTCGGCGGAAAGCGAACGGCAGGTGCGGTCGTAGCCCGAATAGCCACCCTCGGTTTTCTCGGCGGCCTCGCGCTTGGCGTCGAGCGTTTCCTTCGTGCAGAAGCACGGGTACACCGCGCCGCGCTCTTTGAGCTGCTCCAAAGCAGCCTTGTAGGTGTCGAAGCGCTCGGTTTGCTTGTAGGGGCCGAAATCGCCGCCCACCTCGGGGCCCTCGTCCCAATCGAGGCCGAGCCAGCGCAGAGCGCGCAGAATGATTTGCGTGTTTTCCTCGGTGGAGCGCTCGGGATCGGTGTCCTCGATGCGCAGCACGAACGTGCCGCCCGTGGCGCGAGCAAACGCCCAGTTGTAAATAGCCGTGCGGGCGCCGCCGATATGAAGCTTGCCCGTGGGCGAAGGCGCGAAACGAACGCGCACGCCAGAGGTCGAATCTGCCATACGAATCTATCCTTCCAATAGTCTCTTAGCGCTTTTGGGTTGACCCTTTGCGCAGCAGCCTTCCTATAGTAATGCAAACAACGCAGCACGCAACCGTGACCACGAGCCAAATAGCGCCCATGCCCACCCAAAATTCAGGCGGGTACATGCAAATGAGCAAAGAATCCCAGCTGAAAGTCCATGTGCCGGCCGCGAAGAACAGCGAGTGGAATTGCGCGAAGAAGCCGTCGAAATCGATAGCAACCCACACCGCAAGCAGCGCGAACACCGCCAAAACGGAAACGCCCGCACCTGCAAGCACACGCCCGAGCAGGCGCTTTCCGCCGCGAAACGCCGTAGCCGTGCAGCCAACGCACGCGGCCACCACAGCGGCAAGAAGCCACCATTTCGCAGCCTGCACCACGCCGAACACGTCGTCGAGATGCCTTACGGCGTCGGGCGTGAGCACGTAGCGCTCGCTCGCCGCGTCGAATGCCGTCTCAAGCGCCGCGACCTGCTCGCCAGAAAGCTCGCCTGCGGCATAATTTGCCGTCGCATCGATTTTCGGAGCACCCTTGCCAGCCGTGCCGGCGAGCGCCTCTTGTGCGTTGATCGCAGCGATGGTGGCGTACACCGCGGCCTTATCATTGTCGTCGATGGTGTAGTGTTTCGTTTGCACCGCGGCCGCGACGAGCTCGTCTTTCGTGAACGGCGAGGCGTCGTCGGTCGAATAAGCGCTCGCAAGCGCCTTGGTGGAAACGTCGGGCACGGCGCACGCCGCAAAGCCGGCCGCGATAAGGCTCACGGCCAATGCCGCCGCCGAAATCACGGCCACAACGCTCGTCACGATGCGCGACGAAGACTCGCTTTTCGCCATGCTATTCATCCACCCAAATAGTCGCGGCGGTAATGCCGTGCGTTTTCTTGCAAATAACCGGCTCAGGCCCCAGTCGGCTGAATACGCCGGTGAAGCGGCCGTTGTAAATGTAGAGGCCCTCCATATTGTTATACGGCGAAGGCTCTACCGTGGCATCGGCCTCGGTGCCATACAGCGGAATGGCAAGCGTTTTGAACGGCGTGCAGTAGCGCTGGACCAAAAACGGCGCGCCCGCCTTGCTATCGACGTGGGCGTCGACGATTTCGACCCACTGCTCATCGGTGTAATTCGAACCAGCGAACACGTCTTTAGAGCCATATGCGTCGGTCGGCTTGATAATCCAGTTTTCGCGCGTAGCCTTCACGTTGCGTTCGGCCACCACGTCGCTCGTCAAAAACGAGGTGAACGGCACCGTATCGCGCACGAAGGCGTTTTCTTCGTCGGTGAGCAGCGCTTGGGTTTCGGGCATATGAAGCACTTGGAAAATCTGTTTGTCGTGCACCAAATGGCCCGCGAAGCTGCCGATGAGCGCCACCTTGCGCTCGCGCACGGCCGAGATAAGCGCCTGCGACGCCTCCCAGTTGTCGATGATGTCGTTGGTCACGCTGCGGCGCCAAATGGCGTCGATTTTCGCATTGTCGCGGCCATAGAATGCCTTTTTGCCAATAAGTTCGCCGTTCTCGAACGCCAAATCGCGCACGTCGTACACCGAGCACTCAATGCCGCGTTCAGCGAACAGGCCAGCGAAAATCTTGAACTCTTCGGTAATGGCATTTTCCAAGAAGTCGACAATTGCGACATGCGGATTGGCGACCTTCAAATCGTAGGTGTCGTAGATTTTGAGGAACTCGTCGACCCATCCGGCGAACAGCTCTTCGTTGCACGTACGAACCTGGTGGGCTGCGGCGAACGCCTTGAAGGGCTCGGAATTCGCGATGCTCGCGGTGATTTCACGATTCTCGTTCATGCCAGAAGAACCGTCGGCGTTGAATTCGCAGAACTGCGCCGACATGTCGTCTTCGTTCAGGAACAAGTCCACGCGCGCAAACGGCAGCAGCGCGTCGTAGCCGCGCGGCAGCAGAATAAGCTCCACCAAGCGCGGATCGATATCGTATATGTGACGATAGCTGGGATTTTCCAAATACTCGCGCATGACCTTCGACAAAATCGAATAGGTGGTTTCGGCGATATACGTGAAACGCTCGTGCGTCTCACGGCTATACAGGCGCGGCACGTACGACGAGTCGACCACCTCGTGGTGGTAAATCGCAGTCGAATTGTTCATGTGCTCGCGCGCGGCAAGGCGGCCCTGCGCGTCGCCGCCACGTTCAGCAACAAGCGCAAGGTATTCATCGGTGAGCTGGGCGTTAGTGGGCATGAGCTCTTCCTTCTTTCTGTCGTATACGCGCCTAGCATACGACAAGCACCCGAAGCAACGTGAAACGCGTGCGCATTCTCCCAAAGCGCACCATATCTGGCGGGCGGTCGCGCTATTATGAAAGCTCCCTATAAGCATATTCAGGAAGGCGCGCGCGTGAGCAAAACCCAAGAAGATATCTCGAAGCCGTCATGGGCGCGCATCGCCGGCTTCGCATGCTACCAGGGCTTTGTATACGCCGCATTCTATTTGGGCACAAACCATCAAATGCAGCTCGGTCCCTTTTCGGTGGAGCGTGCAGAATTGCTGCTCACGCTCGCGTTCATGGTTGCCGCCTTCATTGGCGAGCGCCTCGCGCCCGACGTGGCCGAGCGAGCCCTGTCGCGCAGCGGCACGCTTGCCGCGTTCGCGGCGTTCATGAGCGCCGGAGCCGCCATTTCGGCCGCGCCTGGCACCACCGCGGCCGAAGTTGCCGCAGAAGGCCTGCTTATTGGCGCTCCTATGGCGCTCACGCTTATGGCCTGGGGCAAAACGCTCGGTGCAAACCCGCCGCGCCTCGCCGCCACCGAAATTTTCGCCGCTACGGGCATTGCCGCGGCATGTTGCTTCGCGCTGTGGTTTGCGCAAGAGGAAATCGGTTTGGCACTTCGGTGCGTGCTGCCATTCGCGGGCGTAGCGTTCATGGAAATCGCCCGACACGAGCAAAGCGGCGCCACGTCGGAAACGATGCGCCCCACCCCCATTAAACCAGCTCGCGCGCGCACGCTTTCCACCCGCATGCTCGCAGGTGCTCTTATCTTTGGCTTGGCCGCGGGCTTCGTTGAGACCTACCGAAGCGACCCCGGCTCGCTTTCCACGCCCACACTCCCCTATGCCATGTTCATCGTGGCTCTGTTCTGCGGCGGCGTTTTGGAAACGCTGCGCACCTCAGGTGAGCGCGATACATTCTCGGCGAGCTACCGCATCGCGTTCACGCTCATGCTCGCCGGCTTTTTGTTCACGCCCGTGCTCGTGAATGTCGATATCACGGGCGACGCCATTGTACTTGCAGGCTACCTGGGCCTGTGTGCAGCTTTCGCATCGCTGTTCTGCGCGAGCGCCCAGCTCGAAGGAACAAGCTGCGCGCTCGCCTTCGCACAAGGGTTTGCCGTGCTCTACGGCGGCGAAGCACTCGGCATTATCCTCGCAAACGGCCTCGACGCTACGAATTCGCTGAACACCACGCCTTATGCCGCCATGGCCACCGCGGGGCTCGCCATGGTGTGCGCCTACGTGTTTCTGTTCACCGAGCGCGATTTCAGCGCGCTTTCCCGTGTTGTTGACGCCGCCGTCGACAACACCGAAGATGTGAAAAAGGCCATCGCCCAGGCTGCGGCGCTTTCGGCGCGCGAAACCGAGGTGCTCTCACTCGCGCTGCGCGGCCGCACCAACGAGCGCATCGCACAGGAACTGTTCATCGCGAAAAGCACCGCCGACACACACCTTCGCCGTATTTACTCGAAATGCGGCGTGCACAGCCGCCAAGAGTTGCTCGACTTGGCAGAAAAAACCGCCGCCAGCCTGCGATCGCGCGAATAGGAGCAGCTCATGGAAGCACAAGAAAGAATGAGCGAGAGCGCCCGGGCGATGCATTCAATGGCGCCTAAGCAAAAACCGCAGAAATTCATGGCCGATTTCTTGCGCGAGACGCAGGAAAGCTTTATTGAAGTGCCGTTCTGCCCCGTCGACAGCCTTGTGCTTTCGTCGCTCGTGTATTTGAACCTCGACGAATACCGCTACGGAAACGTGCATGGCGCAGAAAGCTTGCCCGTAATCGACATTCTTCGCTTCACGCCGCTACGAAGCATGCTCTCGGGCGGCTGGCTCGAAGACGCCGAAGAGCTGCCCGACTTTCTGCGCGCGCTTGCATGCAGCCGTCGCTATGCCGATTTAAGCGTGAGCCTGTTCGCAAACGAAACCGCCGAAATTATCGAGAAGCAGTTCTGCGCGTGCACATTCACCGTAGGCGGGAAGGACGGCGCGCCTTTGGCCTACCTGGCGTTCCGCGGAACCGACGGCACCATCGCAGGCTGGAAGGAAGACTTCAACCTGAGCTACATGCCCGTGATTCCTTCGCAGAAAACCGCCACGGCATACGTGTCGGGCGTGCTTTCGGCGCTGCCCGGCGATATGCCGATATATGTGGGCGGCCACTCGAAAGGCGGCAACCTCGCCGAATTCGCCGCGCTTACCATCGACGAGGGCGGCTACGCGCGCATCAAGCGCGTGTTCAACCACGATGGCCCGAGTTTTCTGGAAGCGCCCTCGCCGCGCATCGACGAGCCGCGTTTCCAGGGGCTTCTGGACAAGACCGTGCCCGAGGCCTCGGCCTTCGGGATGATTCTGGAAAGCCGCGACGACTTCCGCATTGTACAGTCGAACGCGATGGGCTTCTTCCAGCACGTGCCGTTCACCTGGATTGTGGACGGGTGCGACTTCAGCACGCAGCGCACGCTGAACAACAGCGCGAAAATGTTCGACATCACGCTTGATCGCTGGCTGCGCAGCTGCTCGCAGCACGAGCGCGAAGTGTTCATCGACACGATGTACGACCTTATTACCTCGAGCGACGCGAAAAGCTGGGCCGATTTCCAGAGTAGTTTCATGTCCAACATGGCAACGTTCATGCGCGACGGCCGAAACCTTGACGACCAAACCAAGGAAGTCATGGCACATGCGATCAAGAACCTGGGCGATGTGGCCGGTCACACACTGCGCGAACGCCTGGGCGCAACGATCGAGCGCATGAAGGTAGCCGTGCCGTTCATCGACACCGAACGCGACAACGCGCAAAACCCACGCAGGAAAAGCTAGCGAGACCTCGAAAGAAGAGACCGTGGAAAGCACTATCAAACCCGAATACCAGAAATTCACCGTGAGAATGGCCGTGCAACTGGCCGCTCCGCATACCTGGCCGGCAGCAATTCTGCCCGCACTCGTAGCGACGAGTGCCGCAGCGGCAACGGGACACGCGATTTCGCCGATCATGGCGTGCGTGTTGCTCGCGATTTGCATTCTTATGCAGGCATCGGTAAACACGTTCAACGACTACTACGACTTCGTGAAAGGCGCCGACTCGGCCGACGACGACGTTGAGATAAGCGACGCCACGCTCGTGTACAACAACGTGAACCCCGCGTGCGCACTGCGGCTGGGCATTGGGTTTTTGGTGGCGGCGTTTCTTCTGGGCGCCTACGTTATTTGGCAGGCCGGCTGGATTCCTTTGGCGATTGGCGTTGTGGGCGCCGTGTTCGTAGTGGCGTATTCCGCAGGCAAAACGCCCGTTTCCTACCTGCCCATTGGCGAAGCCGTAAGCGGCGGCGTTATGGGCGGCCTTATTCCGCTCGCATGCTACCAGGCGCTCACGGGCGATTTGAATTGGCTCATGCTGCTGTGGGCGGTGCCCGAGATTATTGGCGTGGGCCTGATCATGATGACGAACAACACGTGCGACATTGAGAAAGACATTCCCGTTGGCCGCCAAACGCTGCCTGCGAAACTCGGTCGCGAAAAGGCACGCAATGCCTACCACGCGCTCGTAGTCGCGTGGCTTGCGGCGATCATGGTGCTCGTAGGCGCGTTTTTCACGGGCGGCCTTATCGTGGTGCCGTTCATGCTGCTCGCCGCCATTCCGCTGCTGAAGGCGCTGTTCGCCAACCCGCTCAATTCACACTCGCGCATTGGCGCCATGGCTCAGATTTGCAGCCTGAACATCGCTTTGGGCGCATTTTACGCTGCAGCGATTCTTGCCAGTTCAGGAGTTTGTTTTACGCTGTAAAGAAGATAATGCAAGAAATTAATCGGGCGTTTTACGGCGTAAAGCCAATGGATTAATACCCGCAGTGGAGCCAAGTTCCCAAAAGAGATCTTTTTCGGAGATGTCTCACACGACAACCAACTAATCAGTTATTGAGGCCCAGAAGACATCACATAGAGCGACCGCTAGACCCACGAGTCAGCCCGACATAGGGCAACGATGCTAAAATGTACCAGGGCTCACATAAGAGCTTCTTCAACGATCATCCGTGACGATTGCATTGATCAGAGGTTTGACATGACTGTCGTCGAATACCACGTATCAACGTTCTTCAACGAAGATTCCTTTGAACAGGGAATCATTGACCACCTATGCACAGAACACGGGTACGAATACCTATTTGGACCAAATGTGTCGCGATCGTCCGATGCATTCGATGACGCCTTTCTGCCAGACGTCATAGGCCCCTCACTTGAGGCAATCAACGCTTCCATTAGCCGACACGCCATCTACGCAGCAATAACCCAGCTCAAAGAAATCGAAGGTGGCACGCTCGTTAGTAAAAACCGTTCTTTCATGGACATGCTGCAAAATGGCGTCGAAGTTAGATGGTTTGACGGCGTCGAGGACCATACCGATATCGTTCGTCTTGTCGACTTCGACAATCCCAACAATAATACTTTTCACGTCGTCAACCAGTGGACGTATATCGAGCACGGCACCAACAAACGACCTGACGTAATTGTATTTGTGAATGGCTTGCCTCTTGTTCTTTTTGAACTGAAGTCTCCTTCTCGCGCTGAAGCCGACAACGAGGACGCATACCAACAAATCCAGAACTACAAGCACCAAATCCCTACGCTTTTCACGTACAACGCTTTCTGCGTCATTAGCGACATGCTGCATACGAAAGTCGGCACCATTACAGCAAACGAATCCCGCTTCGTGGAATGGAAAAGCGTCGACGGCAGCTACGAGGCAACCCAATACGCCGACTGGAAAACTCCTCTTGACGGAATATTTCCAAAGGCGCGACTCGTTAGCATCCTAAAAAACTTCATCTTGTTCTCAGAGGATGCAAAAATCCTCGCTGGCTACCACCAATTTTTTGCAGTGAATAAAGCTCTCGAAAGAGTTCACGACGCCATCGGCGGCGACGGCAAAGGCGGCGTCTTCTGGCACACGCAAGGCTCAGGCAAATCGCTATCGATGGTATTTCTTGCTCATCTTCTCGAAGAGAAGCTCGATAGTCCCACTATTGTGGTAATCACCGATCGAAACGACCTGGACTCGCAACTGTTTGCGCAATTCTCTAGATGCTCAGACTTTCTGCGACAAACGCCGGTCCAGGCACAAAGCCGGTCTGACCTTGCTCAGCAACTCTCAAGTCGCCGCGCCAACGGTATCATTTTCACCACAATGCAGAAATTTGAAGAGGGCGAATCCGCGCTTTCCGAACGCGAAAACGTTGTTGTAATGGTCGACGAGGCTCACCGTGGGCAATACGGTTTCGAAGAAAAATTCGACCGCGACGGCAAAAAGCACACAGGCACGGCGCTACTTATTCGACGCGCCCTGCCGAATGCAACATTCATAGGCTTCACTGGCACCCCTATTTCCGCCGAAGACCGATCGACTCGTGAGGTTTTTGGCGACTACATTGACGTCTACGATATGACCCAGGCCGTGGAGGACGATGCCACGCGACCCGTATTTTACGAGAGTCGCGTTGTCGCGCTTAAACTTGACCAGGGCATCTTGGCCAAAGTCGATGACGAATACGAGAAACTCACCCAGCAGGCTAACGCCGAAACCATCGACGCAAGCAAACGCGATTTTGCGAACCTCGATGCTGTTCTGGGCGCCCCCGAAGTCATAGACGCTCTTTGTCAGGATATCGTGGAGCACTATGAAACAAATCGTGAGCACGAACTCACCGGCAAGGCGATGATTGTGGCGTACTCGCGGCCCGCTGCCATGGCCATATACCAACGCATCTGCGAGCTGCGCCCTTCTTGGGAGGATGAGGGCAAACTCGGTGTTGTCATGACCATGGGCAATCAGGATCCCGAGTGGTGGTTCGACGTCGTAGGAAATAAGGCACACGTCAAAGAGATGGCGAAACATTTCAAAGACGACACCGATCCGCTTAAAATCGTAATTGTCGTGGACATGTGGCTCACCGGGTTCGACGTCCCCAGCCTTGCCACCATGTACGTATACAAACCCATGCGCGGCTACAATCTTATGCAGGCGATAGCCCGCGTGAACCGCGTGTACAAGGACAAAGTGGGCGGACTGGTCGTCGACTACGTAGGCATAGCCAACGCACTCAAGCGCGCCATGAAAGACTATACGAAGCGCGACCAGAAGAAATACGGGGACATGGACATCAGTAAGACAGCCTACCCTAAGTTCCTGGAGAAGATGGCCGTCTGTCGCGACAAAATGTTCGGCTTCGATTATTCCGAGTTCCTCACAACCGAGTCTGCAGCGCGTCGAAGCGAGCTCATAACAGGTGGCGTGAACCATATCCTTGCCCCCGGCGACGAGGACACCGCTCGCGATTTCGTGGAGCAGGCGGGCATCATGCTCAAAGCGTACGGTCTCGCCAAGAGTCGCGCTACCGATGCGCAACGCGTCGAGGCCGGCTATTTCCAGGTTGTGCGCGAACTCATCCTGCAGCTCACCGAGCAGGGTGGCGGACATGGCGATAGCGGCAGCAGACTTACGCTTAAGCAGGTGAACGAGCGTATCAACGCACTGCTCGAGCAGAACATTGTCCACACCGACGGCGTCATTGATCTGTTCAAGGTTGAAGATGAGACGGTTTCCATTTTCGATCCCAAGTTCCTAACGAGCCTGTCCCGGATGAAGGAAAAGAACCTCGCCTACGAACTTCTGAGAAAGCTCATCGACGACCAAATCAAGGGCTACCGCAAGAAGAGCGTGACACAAGCAAAAAAGTACTCCGAGCTCATGCAGGGCATGGTGAACGGTTACCTGAACGGACAGCTCACAAACGCCGAGGTGTTCGAGGAAATGCTCAAGATGGCCAAGGAAATGCTTTCCGAGAATCAAAAGGCAAAGGAGCTCGGGCTCACCGAGGAAGAGTTCGCATTCTACGAAGCACTGACGCAGCCGCAAGCCATCGCCGACTACTATCGCGAGAGAAACGACGAACTCGTATCCATCACGCAAGAGCTTGCCGCAAAAATGCGTGAAATGCGTACCGTCGATTGGCAGAAAAAGCAAAGCGCTCGTGCCGCCATGCGTGTTGCAATTAAACGACTGCTCAAACATCATAAGTATCCACCCGAGGGCATGGAGTCGGCACTTTCGACCGTAATGGAGCAGTGCGAACTCTGGGCCGATAACGCAGCATAAGGAGCTAAGACAATATGGCAAAAGCCAAGAACGATAAGAAGAACACTGCCGATATTGGCTTCGAAAAACAACTCTGGGACGCAGCAGACGTGCTGCGCGGTAACCTTGATGCCGCCGAATATAAGAACGTCGTACTGGGTCTCATTTTCCTGAAATATCTATCGGATCGCTTTGACGAACGCTACCAGGAACTTGTTGCAGAGGGATACGGCGACGAGGAAGATCGTGACTGCTACATGGAGCAAAATGTCTTCTTCGTTCCCGAAGAAGCGCGTTGGGCAAACATCGCCCAGGCAGCTCACACACCTGAAATCGGCCAGATCATCGATAATGCCATGCGTGCCATCGAGCGCGAGAACGACAAACTCAAAGATGTGCTGCCCAAGAACTTCGCCCGTCCCGAGCTAGATAAGCGCCGCTTGGGCGACGTAGTTGACCTATTCACTAACGTTCAAATGACCGACAACGAATGCGAAAAAGATCTGCTGGGTCGCGCATACGAATATTGCCTGCAAAAATTCGCATCAATGGAGGGCAAAAACGCCGGCGAATTCTATACACCGTCGTGCATCGTACGCACACTAGTGGAAATCCTTCAGCCCTTCCATGGTCGTGTTTATGACCCCTGCTGTGGCAGCGGAGGCATGTTCGTGCAGTCGGCTGCTTTCGTTGAGCACCATGGCGGCAACGTAGTACAAGACATCACCATCTTCGGCCAGGAGAGCAACCCCACTACGTGGAAGCTTGCAAAAATGAACCTCGGCATTCGAGGCATCGAGGCCGATTTGGGCAACTACGCCGACACTTTCAGTGCCGACCAACACAGAAACGAAAAATTCGACTACATACTGGCAAACCCGCCGTTCAATCTAAAGAACTGGGGCGGCGAGTCGCTGCAAGAGGACGTACGCTGGAAATATGGCGTGCCGCCCACGGGCAACGCGAACTTTGCCTGGATGCAGCACATGATTTGGCATCTTAATGGCGCAGGCAAGATCGGGCTTGTGTTGGCAAACGGATCGCTCTCAAGCCAAACGAGCGGCGAAGGCGACATTCGTCGCGCCATCGTAGAAGACGACTTGGTTGAGGGCATTGTAGCCATGCCGGGTCAGCTGTTCTACAGCACCCAAATTCCCGTGTGTCTGTGGATTCTGAACAAGAAGAAGGCTCAACCAGGCAAGACATTGTTCATCGACGCACGCGAGATGGGCACGATGGTGACGCGCAAACTGCGCGAGTTTACCGAAGAGGACATCAACAAGGTCGCGAGTGCGTTCGACGCCTTCCGTAAGGGCGAGCTCGAACCCGAAAAAGGCTTCAGTGCCATAGCTGGTTTAGATGAAATCACCAAGCAAGATTTCATTCTGACGCCCGGCCGCTACGTAGGCATTGCCGAAACCGAAGACGACGGCGAACCATTTGAAGAAAAGATGGCACGCCTGACCAGCGAGATTTCAAAGTGCTTCAAAGAGTCTAATCGCCTGCAGGAGCAAATTAAGAAGAACTTGGAGGCGATTGGGTATGGGATGTAATAACGTCCGAATCGGCGATGTCGCCTCATTTCGAAAAGTCAGCGTTAGACCCAATGCGGGGACTATCTATTATTGCTACAGCTTGCCCGCGTTCGACAACGCAAGAAAGCCCGAAATCCTTGACGGGTCCGAGATACTAAGCAACAAGCTCCATGTTGAAGATGGCGACATTCTTGTCAATAAGCTTAACATGCGTTTTAAGCGTATCTGGCCTATTAATAATCCACGCGACAACTCCGTCTGCTCAACGGAGTTTGTCCCCCTTTGTCCCAACGATAAAATCAATCGTGACTATTTGCTGTACACCCTCATGAGCGATGATTTCACAAGCACTTTGTCTAGAATGCGTACAGGAACCTCGGGTTCGCACCAGCGCGTGAAGCCTGAATGGATTCTCGATTACCAATTCCCACTTCCCAGCATTGAGGATCAACGGAAAATTGGAAGATGCCTTTCGACCCTCGATCAAAAAATAGCCATTAATACTAGACTAAATGGCTATTTAGAAGAGCTTTTGCTGGCAAAATACGACAAGCTATTCCCTGTTAACGCGGACTTCACTGGAATCCTGTCCGATGTTGGCACGATTATCGGAGGAGCAACACCATCAAAGAAGAGGTCTGAGTATTACTGCTCAAATGGAATCGGCTGGATTACTCCACGCGACTTATCGAATACCAGCGATAAATTCATTGCCCATGGCACGGATGATATAACTGATGAGGGCTATGCCTCGTGCAGCGCAAAGCTTTTGCCCAAAGGAAGCGTTCTGTTTAGCTCGCGTGCCCCAATAGGCTATATAGCAATCGCGGCAGATGCGGTAGCTACAAATCAAGGATTTAAGTCCATTGTCCCGAAGGAAGAGATCGGCACTGCGTTCGTCTATTGTTTTTTGGTCAGAAACAAACAGCGGATAGCCGATATGGGGGCAGGAACGACCTTTCCCGAAGTCTCGGGCAAGATGATGAAGTCAGTTGAGCTTGCTATTCCTGAACAAACATTATGCGCCGAGTTTGACTTCTTTGCAGGACCCATTCTTAAGCAGCAAGAAGCGCTTGAGCGAGAAAACCGAGAACTCGCTGCCCTCCGTGACGCTCTTCTTCCTAAACTAATGTCAGGCGTAATTGATGTCTCGCAGGTCGACCTCACGCAGATAAATAGCCATTTACTTCACTATGTACAACGCGCCGTCCACACTGTGGCTATCGTACTCGACGAAAGGAACAGCGTGGAAACTGTCATCAATACCGTACTTTCGGAAATGCAGGGCCTTCTCGACCCACATCAGCTCAAACATCTAACCATTGCGCTTAGACGGGCACTCGGACCGAAACAAGCGGAACCAGGACAAGATCTGCTCGCGCTCTTTCTCACCGCTAAAGAGGTCGAGGGATGCTCTCCTAAAACCATTGCATACTATGAGGCAACCTTACAGCATATGAGCACAACACTTGCTAAGCCCTATACCCAGGTTGAGAGTGACGACCTGCGTCGTTATCTCAATGATTACGAGATAAATCGCGGCTCTAGTAAAGTCACAATCGATAATATACGCCGCATCATGTCGAGCTTCTTTTCGTGGCTTGAAGATGAGGATTACATTGTAAAAAGCCCCGTAAGGCGCATTCGTCGCGTCAAAACGGCTCAAGTAACCAAAGAGGTGCTTAGCGATGAGGAGCTGGAGGTCTTGCGAGACGCCTGTGAGTCCAAGCGAGATCTTGCCATCGTTGACCTGCTCGCTTCGACAGGCATGCGTATCGGCGAGCTTGTGCGGCTCGACAGGAAAGACGTCAATCTACACGAGCGCGAATGCCTAGTAATGGGAAAGGGAAACAAGCAGCGTCCTGTTTACTTTGATGCACGCGCTAAGCTGCATCTCGCTGAGTATCTTGCGAGCCGTATCGATAAGAATCCCGCACTTTTTGTCGCGCTCGACTCCTCGGCTCGACGTGTTACTGTTGGAGGTGTAGAGCTTCGCCTGCGTGACTTAGGCAGAAGTGCTGGCGTCAATCGCGTTCACCCGCATAAGTTCCGTCGTACCCTGGCTACTCACGCCATTGATAAGGGAATGCCCATAGAGCAAGTGCAAAAGTTGCTAGGTCATGCGAAAATAGACACCACCATGCACTACGCCATGGTTAACCAGAACAATGTGAAGGCTTCGCATAGGAAGTATTTAGAATGAAGCTTGGGGATATCTGCAGCTATAGAACGACGAAATTCGATGCCTCGGAAATCAGGGACGATGACCTTTATATTTCGACCGAAAGCATGGCCCCAAACCGAGGCGGTGTTTCGCGCGCTACGAATATTCCGGAGAGCGGCAAAGTTACGGCGTATAAACAGGGGGATACGCTCATATCGAACATTCGTCCGTACTTCAAGAAAGTATGGCAAGCTTCTTGTGACGGATACTGCTCAAACGATGTTCTTGTAATGAGCGCAACTGAAAGCAACGTTGACTATCTTTATTGGCTGACCAGCAGCGATTCTTTCTTTGATTATGTCATGGCTACTGCGAAAGGCACAAAAATGCCTCGTGGCGATAAAACTGCCATAATGAATTTTGAAATTCCTCCCGTAAATAGTTTAGTGCAACGGCAAATTGTCGCTGCACTAAATCCGATTCGAAAGAAAATTTGAGGCTTCGGTAGTTTGTGTGACAAGGGGCTAGCCTAGGCAGCAACGCTCTTCGCTCCCTTCACGCCCTTCTTCCTCGCCTTCACCGGGCGACCCGGGAGCTGGGGCTGGCAGTCGCCGCACCTGAGCATGAGCAGGGCCACGAGGTTGTCGGTGTTGCGGAAGCCGTAGCCCATCCTCACCGTCACCTTGATCTTGTTGTTGATGGCCTCTACGCGCCCGTTGCTGATGCCGAGCTCGACTGCGGCGATGATGTCGTCGCGCCGGCGGCGCACCTTCTTCTCCACGGCGACGACCTTGGCGATCTTGCAGTAGGCGGCCCTGTGCATCCAGTCGTCGAGCAGCTCGGCGGCCTCGGAGCCGTCGGCTGCCCGGAAGACGGCCCGCAGGTCCTCCTTGAGCTCCCAGGCCCTGACCAGCCGCGAGCCGGCCCTCTTCTTGAGCGCCTCGAGCCTCGCCCTCTGGCCGTCGGTGAGGTCCTCGGGGTTCTTCACGAGCGCGTAGCGGCTGCCCTTGATGGAGGCCGCCTCCTCCTCGAGCGCCCTGACCTCCTCGGGCGGCAGTGAATCTACCCCGATTCCGTTGACACCCTTTACGCCGCCTTCGGGCGGTCTTCGTCTGTGGGCCAGTTGGCCTCTTCGAACTCGACGGGGCTGAAATAGCCCAGCGCCGAATGTATCCTGGCCCTGTTGTAGACGACCTCTATGTACTCGAACAAATCCAATGCGGCCTCCTCTCGGGTGGCGTAGGTCCGCGCGTGCACGCACTCGGCCTTCACGATGCCCATGAGCGACTCCATGGCAGCGTTGTCCCACGGCGAGGAGATCGAGCCCATCGAGGGGCGCACGCCGTTCTCACGCATGGTCTTGGAGAGCAGCAGCGACACGTACTGCGAGCCGTGATCGCTGTGGTGCACGCATCCCTCGGGCGGGTTTCGCCTGGCCAGCGCCATTCTCAAGGCCTCGTCGGCGAGCTCGGCCGTGATGTTCGGGCCCATCGACCATCCCACGATGCGCCGCGACCAGATGTCCATCACGAGCGCCAGGTACAGCCAGCCCTGGCGGGTCTTGACGTAGGTGATGTCGGCGAACCACGCCATGTTGGGGCCGTCGGCCTCGAACCTGCGCCCCACCAGGTCCAGCGCCGATTCGCGCCTGGACGCCCGCTTCTCGCCCGAGGGGCGCTTGGCGCACGCGCGCGTCA
>OLPN01001728.1_pt1 | contig 18773 bp, 18 predicted proteins | sample 1672601 | NCBI WGS metagenome assembly OLPN01 (sample SAMEA3136704, study PRJEB25190) | human gut metagenome | reverse complement strand
ATATCATGTATGAGATACCGAAGGATGACAATATCGGCAAAGTAACCATTACCAGCGATTACATCGAGCACAAAGGCGGCCCGGTGATTACCATGCGGGGCGTTCCGGCTCTGGAGAGCCAGTTCTGACGACTTAAGACCGCGCGGAAAAAAGCTGCCAAATACAAAAGAGCAGAAAAGCCGGACTTCTTCCGGAACTATGCGCGAAAGTTGACAGAAAACGCCGAAGATGGTATGTTATCAACGAGATTATGGTGAGGAGAATAATTATGGATGGAATGCAGCACGAACAGTTTATCAAGGCCCTGAACGGACTGGTAGAACTGGCGAAGACCAAGAAAAATGTCCTGGAGTACAACGAGATCAACGATGCGTTCCGGGGCTTTGAACTGACTGAAGATAAAATGGACCAGATCCTGGAATACCTGGAGAAGTCCAACATTGATGTGGTAAATTCCGGCATCGAGGACAGCGGAAAGGAAGACGATCTGCTCCTGGGCGATGACGACGATATCATTCTCAGTGAAGAGGATGAGGTGGAGATCATCGACGATGTGGATGTGCTGGAAGGTGTCAGCACCGAGGATCCCGTCCGCATGTACTTAAAGGAGATCGGTAACGTACCGCTTCTGAGTACCGAGGAGGAGATCGAGCTGGCAAAAAGAGTGGAAGAGGGAGACGAGGCAGCGAAGAAAAAACTGACCGAGGCAAACCTTCGGCTGGTAGTCAGCATTGCAAAGAAATATGTGGGCCGCGGTATGCCTTTCCTGGATCTGATTCAGGAGGGAAACATGGGCCTTATGAAGGCTGTGGACAAGTTCGACTACTCCAAGGGTTATAAATTCAGTACCTATGCGACCTGGTGGATCCGTCAGGCCATCACCAGAGGAATCGCAGATACCGGAAGAACTATCCGTGTACCGGTACATATGGTGGAGACCATCAACAAGACCCTTCGTATGACCAGAACCCTTCTGCAGGAGCTGGGACGCGAACCTACCCCGGAAGAGGTAGCAGACCGTCTGAATGTTCCTGTGAGCCGCGTAAGAGAAGTGCTGAAGATCTCCCGCGATCCGGTATCTCTGGATACCCCCATCGGTGAGGAGGACGACAGCCACTTAGGCGATTTCATCGAAGATGATTCCGCCCTGTCTCCGGCCGATTCCGCCGCTTTCTCCATGCTGAGAGAGGAACTCAATACCGCTCTTGAGTCCCTGACTGACAGAGAGCGTCAGGTGGTGGAGCTGCGTTTCGGTTTAAGAGACGGCAGAGCACGCACCCTGGAAGAGGTTGGACGGGAGTTCAATGTTACCCGTGAGCGTATCCGTCAGATTGAGGCGAAGGCCCTCCGGAAACTGAGACATCCCTCCAGAAGCAAGAGACTGAAAGACTTTCTGATTTAAAAAATAAGAAGACCGCAGGTCTGCAGAAAAATGCAGGCGCTGCGGTCTTTCAGTTTTTAAGGGTTATTCTTTTTCTGCTTTTTCCGGAATGTTGACTTTTTCACGGATAATAAACTGAGGTGTGCTGTTCAGGTTCAAAATGGCTTTTCCAATGTATTCGCCCATAATTCCCAGCATCAGGAAGGTGACGCCGAAAAACAGAAACAGTACACACATCAGAGAAGCCCAGCCAACAGGAATACCCGGACTCAGCAGTTTCCGTATAAAGACGATCACTGCTCCGATTACTCCGCCTGCCGCACAGATGCCTCCAAGGAAAGTGGAAAGTCTTAACGGCACTACAGTGTAGTTCAAACAGGCGAGCCACAGTGTTAAAAGCTTTTTGAAGGTATAGTTGGATTTTCCCTCTTCTCTGGCGAAATGCTCGATTTCTACATTGGCGATATTGCTGGTGGTCCGGTAAAATAATACCTGTAAATACAAATTGTAATTTTTATACTGGACAATCTCATCCCGCACAAATTTCCGGCAGATCCAGAAATTGCTGGCCTGGATGCCTTTGGGGCGTTTGATCATGTGCCAGGTCAGAAAACTTGCTATCTTGCTGGTCAGTTTTTTGAAAAAACCGAATTTTGTTTTCGTGAAATGGCCAAATACCACATCATAGCCTTCTTCAATCTTTCCGATCAGTTTTGGAATCTGTGACGGATGTGTCTGCAAATCGTCATCCATTCCAATGATATAGTCACCTTCTGCGTAATTCAGCCCTGCCATAATGGCATTGTGCTGCCCGAAATTCCGGCTTAAATTGATTCCCTTTACAAAAGGATATTTGCCGCAAAGCTCTTTAATGGATGCAAATGTGCCATCTTTGGAATAATCATTCACCAGTACAAATTCACATTCATATCCCGGAAGCTTTTTAAACTCTTCTACCGTAAGTTCTACGGTCTTTTTGATGCTGTGTTCGCTGTTGTAACACGGTATTACAATTGATACCAACATGTTGTTTCCTCGTTTCTATCTCTTTTCCTTTTGTACAAATCATCGAATCTCATACTGGATTCCTGAGAGAATCCGATTCGTTTTTTCCTTGCAAACCTCTACAGAATCGCCTTTTACAATCACCAGCCCCAACAGGTCCCGGCCATTCTGGTAAGTCCGCACAGGATCAGAAGGCTGGACGTTTAAAGTTATGGAAATATCCGGATCCTCCGCTTCTTCTGGCAGTTCAATTTTTTCCAGAATCCCGGTTTTGGGGGCTGTAAGCATTCTGGAAACACTGGGCTGGCCTTTACTGTTTTTCAGCTGAAAAGCACTGGCCGTCGTTTCACCCATTGCCTGACGGCATAAAATCTCATAATAATTCAGGTCATAATAGATACCGACCATGTCGGAAAGTCCGGTGGCGCCTGCACGACCGTTGATCTCAATTAAATAGACTTTCCCGTCTTTTAAGATCAGATCGCAGTTAAAAGGAGTATTTCTGGCGCCAGCTTCGGTCAGCGCAGCTGTTATTATCTGTTCTGCTTCTTTTTGTATGTCTATTGTAAATGGCGCAAAATGTCCAATGCAAGTTGGAATTGTGCTCTGATAGTACAAATCTGTTCCGACAGGAAAACAGAACACCAGCTTACCATCTGCAAAAAGTCCTTCTGCACCAAAGATTACTCCCTCTAAAAATTCCTCCACCAGGCAGTAATCCCTGGAGGTACTTTTCATAGCGTTTGAAAACGCAGCAAAGGATTCTTCTCTGGTATTGCACTGGTAAATCCCTCTGCTTCCCATAAGATCCACTGCTTTGACTACTACCGGTAATGGAAGTTTCTCAAGTGCCTCTGACAGTTCTTCTTCGGTCCGTATCTGAAATGCTTTTGCACAGGGGACTCCTGCTTTTTCAAAAGCGAGTTTGCTTAAATATTTATCGGACAGAGTACAGGCTGTTTTATAGGAAATGCCCCACAGGCCCAGTTCATCGCAGACTCTGCCAATGGCACGGATGCCGGTATCCATTCCGCAGGTGGTAATTCCATCGATGTTCAGCTCTTTTGCCTTTGCAAGGACCTCTTCCGGCTTGGAAATATCCGCGTAACAGCATACATCTGCATAAGTAAATCCCGGATAATCTCCGGGAATGCTGGTCACGATGGTCTCATATCCCAGGCGCTTTGCTGCTGAAATCAGCGGCACCTGAGACGCTGCTGCCCCTAAAATCATTAATTTTTTCATTATACACACTCCACGCAAAGCAGGAAAAATTACCTGCTATTATTACCTGCCCATTATAGCATCCTCAAATTAAAATCTCAATGTTTTCTTTTTGCATCGTCTGTGATATGATAGCAAAAGAAAATCATTGATTTATGATAAGAAAGGAATTACTTATGAAAAAAATCGCAATTCTGCAGTCCAATTACATTCCCTGGAAAGGATATTTTGACCTGATCAATCTGGTGGATGAATTTATTTTATATGACGACATGCAGTACACCCGCCGTGACTGGCGTAACCGCAACAAAATCAAAACTCCATCAGGTCTCCAGTGGCTTTCTATTCCGGTGATTAACAAAGGTAAGTTTTATCAGAAAATCAACGAGACGGAGGTCCTGGATCATGACTGGTGTCATGATCATTGGAGAGCCATTTCTTTGAATTACTGCAAAGCTCCGTTTTTTAAGGAATATGAAGACCGTATTCGCAGTGTCTATGAAGCTTGTGAAAAAGAAACTTATTTAAGCCAGATCAATTACCGTTTTCTCACGGAACTGTGCGATATCCTTGGCATTCACACAAAAATCACCTGGTCTTCCGATTATACCTTAAGTGAAGGGAAAACAGAACGCCTGGTGAATCTGTGTCTTTCCGCCGGTGGAGATGCTTATCTTTCCGGTCCGGCAGCGAAAGATTATATTGTGGATCAGTGTTTTATCGATGCCAATGTAAAACTGGCTTATATGGATTACAGCGGTTATCCGGAATATCCGCAGTCTTTCGGTGCTTTTGAACACGGAGTTTCTGTGCTGGACCTGATCTTCCACACAGGACCAGATGCTCACCGCTATATGAAGAGCTTTCCGGATTCTATTCATCCCGGAGGTGATCTTTTTAAATGAAACGACCTGCTGTAAAGGGAAAAGTTTTTCTGGCACTGCAGCTTTCTCTGCTTTTTTCCTCTTTAAGTGGCGTGGCTTCCAAAATGGCTGCAAAACAGCCATTTCTTTCTCTGCCATTTTGCTTTTATTATGGGTTGGTTCTTCTGATTATGGTGGGCTATGCCTTTGTCTGGCAGCAGATTCTGCATTATCTGCCACTTACCTTTGCTTACGCAAATAAAGGAGTCTCCCTGGTCTGGGGCATGATCTGGGGAGCACTCTTTTTTCAGGAAAAAATCACCTGGAATATGATTCTTGGGGCGGTGGTCATATTCTTCGGTGTTTATCTGGTGGTGACCAGCGATGAATGATTCCATGACTTTTTCCGTTCTGCTCCTGCTTTTTTCGGTATTTATTTCCGCCGTGTCCCAGATTCTTCTGAAAAAAGCAGCTCAGAAACATTACCCCAACAGACTGAAAGAATATTTGAATCCATGGGTGATTACGGCATACAGCATTTTTTTATTATCCACAGTGCTGACTATGCTGGCCCTGCGTACCGTGCCACTTTCCATGCAGCCGATTCTGGAGTCTACCAGCTATATCTATGTTTCTTTGATGGGATATTTTCTGTTAAAGGAACGGTTTACCCGCAAAAAGGCAGCCGGAATTGCCGTCATTCTTCTGGGAATCTTCATATATTCTCTAAAATTTTGAAGAAAATACATGCATCAGCAGCAGTTTTTCATAAGAAAAAATTAAGTGGTAACCTGCAATTCTCCATGGTATAATGTTGTCAGAAAAAGGCCGTACATCCCGCGTGGCCGTTAAGTTTCAACAGAACCTATGGGAGGAGGATTTTTATGAGAATGAAGAACTGGATGAAGTATCTCTCCATGCTGATGTCATTGGTACTTCTTATGACCATGGCTCCGTCAGCCACAGCTTTTGCGGCAGAGGACGGCGCAGGTAAGATCGTTCTTACATCTTTTGAAAAACTGGAAAAACCGGAGAAAGACCATTTTGAACAGGGTACCGAGTTGAAGGACCTGGGTCTTCCGGAGAAGATCAAAGCTTACGATGCAGAAGGCACCGAATATGAGCTGACAGATCTCGAATGGACCATCCGTCCGGTGAAAGCCGAGGATGGCAAAGAAGATACCAATGTGGAACCGGTGAAATATGATCCGGAATTTACCGCAGCAGGTGAATACATCTTCACCTTAAAGCTTTCTGATGCCTATGAATATGTCGCTCCGGAAACGGATTCGGAGAACGGACTTCCGAAAGTGGATCTGACGATTGAACCGAAGGAAGACGAGGCAGATACGGAAACGCAGACTGAGACCCCGACCGAAGCAGTCACCGAATCGATAACTGAGACCCAGACGGAAGCTCCGGCGAAAACAGAAGCCTATACCGAAGCACAAACTGAGGCTCCGACTGAGTCCGTGACCGAAGCTCCGGCAGAGAACGAAGCCTGGACCGAGGCACCGACTGAGACAGAAGCACAGACGGAAGCTCCTGTTGAGACAGAAGCACAGACGGAAGCCTGGACAGAAGCTCCCACTGAGAGCGAAAGCTCCGCAGAAGCTCCGGCTGAGGCTGATCCGGTCAGCGAAACCGACGATCAGAACTCTCTGATTGATGCACCGGTGATCGATCTGGTACTTCCGGAAAAAATGGAAGTCGGCAAAGCTTATCAGCTTCAGTATGAGATCCACAATGAGGAGCTGGCAGCAGCCGGAGAGGCCAGCGTCAGCTACAGTGTAGAGGAGGGCAGCGATCTGGTAGATATGCCGGATAAGAGCGGAAACTTCACTGTAGAAGCAGAAGGAACCGTAGCTTTCCAGGTAAACGTTATGCTTGCCAACGGAACTGAGCTCCAGGCTTATGACCAGGGTGAGACCGTTCCGGCAGACCCGACAGAGACAGATACCGGGACTGACGCTCCGTCCATTCAGCCTGCAGATGACAATAATCAGCAGCCCGTCGTTTCGCAGCCCGAGCCGGAGAATCCGGAAACACACTGGTATGACGGAATGAACCTTGCCATCAACACTCCGGGTTCTGGTGAAGGAAGCCTGGCAGTTGGAAGCGATTACCTGCTGGGTTATACTCTGACTGCAGCAGACGGCTCTCTTGTCTCCGCAGAGCAGATTCCTCAGGGTGTGACAGCAATTTATACCGTATCTGATACAAACCTTGCAGAGATTGTTACCGCAGAGGACGGAAGCCGGTTCCTGCGAGTGAAAGAGGCAGGAAGCTTTAGTCTTCAGGTAAGCCTTGACGGACTGACCTCTGCAGCAGTTACCTATACTTCCGCAAGAAGCAGCGCCGCAGAGCTTGTAAGCTTCACCGTAGGCGATATCACTGCAGCACCGGAAAACGGCGAGATTCATATTACCCTGCCGTGTAATTCCACTCTTGAGCTGACAAGTATCACACCGGTGATCACCGTCAGCGACAAAGCAACGGTAAGCCCCGCTTCCGAAACCGCCCTTGATTTCTCCGACGGAGCAGCGAAGACGCTCACTGTTACCGCAGAGGACGGCGTTACCGTGAAAACCTATCAGGTGACAGTCACAAAGGCAGCTCACAGCTTTGGTGAGTGGACCGTTTCCAAAGAGGCAACCTGCACCGAGGCAGGCGAGGAGACCCGTACCTGCAGCGCATGTGAAAACACTGAGACAAGGACAATTCCCGCAAAAGGTCATACAGTTAGTAATAAATGGGAGACTATCAAGAAGGCCACATGTACGGAACAAGGAACTCAGGTTCAGAAATGTACTGTTGAAAATTGTGGCGTGGTAGTAAATACGAGACATACGAAGGCTCTTGGCCATAACTGGGAGACCATCACCAAAGAGCCGACCTGCACCGAGGCAGGAGAGGAATACAAAAAGTGTACGAGATGCGGCGAGATCAAAGATAAAAAGACCCTTGAAGCTCTCGGCCATGACTGGATCAAAGCTGAGAATACCGATGCAGATGGATGGAAGACCACGGTTCAGCCTACGACTACCAGCAAAGGCAAACAGGAGCGTACCTGCAAGCGCTGCGGAACGACAGAGAGCAGAGAGATCCAGCGTCTGAACATCATCGGCAACGCTTCCAACAACTATATCTGGGGCTTCACTAATCCGGCGAAATACCCGGTAAATTCCGTCATCACCTTTGAGGAGATGGAACGGACAATGAAGACCCGATCAGCGGAGACGTTCGCTATGTACCGACTTCCACCTGGAATCTGGTCAACGATTATAAGTGGGGCAGCAACGGTTATACCGCAAGCTTCCGCATCACGAAAGCCGGAAACTACACTCTGAAAGTTACATTCATGAAACAGATGTATGATGGCAGCCAGTGGGTAGATACCGGAGAAACCTCCGTCAGCACACAGGATTTCACCATCGCAGGTGAAGGCCAGTTTACTGATGAGAACGGAAATGGTACAGGAAATACCAAGAATCCGGATGAAGTCATCGGCGGCGGTGTAAAGACCGGAGATAACACTCCGATTGTAGCACTGGTTGTAGTTCTGGTGATTGCAGCAGCTCTGCTCGTGATTCTGGGTGTTGTCCGCAAGAAAAGTAAAAAGTAATAAGAAATGAAACGGCAGGAGCCGGACATCTTGAAAAAGGGTGTCCGGCTCCTTTCTTGTACAGGAACGCATATCTGGTTTCCTTTTTCATAAGATAGAAACAGAAGAATCAGTGGGGAGCGGATCAGGATGGATGTGAGAAAGTTCCGGGGAGCGGGTGTATTGATGCTCTGCCTGCTTCTGACAGCGGCGGGAATCTGGAATTTCCGTCAAGGCAGTCTGGAAGTGGCAGGAGGAATCAGCGCCGGGCCGGTGAATGAGGTGGATACGGCGGAGGCAAAAGTGGGCCTTATTTTTCAGGTGACAGGAAATGGGGAGGAGACGGAAAACGTTTTAAAAATCCTCCGGGAAAATGGAAAAAAAGCTACCTTTTTTGTGACGGAAAGCTGGGGAGAATCCTGGCCGGAACTGGTGACAAAAATCATACAGGAAGGGCATGAGCTGGGACTTTTAAGCCAGGAGGGCAAACGATGGGATCGCCTGAGTGGGAGGGAAGTGCGCTCTCTTCTGGAACAGGCGGGAGAACGGCTTCGGAATCTTACAGGGAGAGAACTTACGCTCTTTCAGGAGCGGGAAAAACGCTATGGGACAGGACTTTTGCAGGCGGTTCAGGGGGCAGGTCTCCAGCCGGTGGGCTGGTCTGTGGACTCAGAAGACTGGAAGGATTACGGGAGCGACGCCATTTTTAAGACCGTGACAGAGAGCGAGAGACTTCGTCCGGGAGCCCTGCTTCTTTTCCACACCGGGGCAAAAAATATGGCTCCCGCCCTGGAAAAACTGCTTCCGGAGCTTGGAGCCATGGGATATGAAGCGGTGCCTGTCGGGCATCTTTTTTAATCTTCTTTGTGAGATTTCTCGGAAACGATCTCTTTTAACTCTGTAAGAGCGGACTCGAACTTCGGAGAAGTGATGGTCGGATGCGCTTTTAAGAGCTCCTTGCGGAAGAAACCGAGACGATTGGACAGAGCCTTGCGGTACTCGTTGTCCACAATGTACTTGGTTTTCAACTGCTCCAGTTCCTCACGGAAGGCAGTCAGCTGTTTGCCGGAACGGCGCTCCTCGCTGTGCTCATGCTTCTGCAGGAAATCCAGTTTGGCTTTGACAGACTGGAGGGTGCCGGAGAGACGGTCCTTGGAATTGGAAAGGGTTTGGAAAGCAGCGGTCTGGCCGGTGAAGGCGATAATGGCATCCAGACGGGTCTGGACTTTATCCATTTCTTCCTTGGCGGCGGTCATTTTTGCAAGGAGATCCTTGATATCGAGGGCTGCCTTGAAGGAAAGGGAGAAATCGGCGGCGATATAGATCGTCACCACCAGGGCGATGATTCCTTCGGGCCTGGGCGGAATGGCATTTACTACGGCCTCCACAGGTGTCTGCAGAATATGAACCATGGCGAGAGTCAGAAAGCCCCAGGCGATGGTGGTGCCCAGACAGATGTGGCCGTTCAGGTTGAAGCGATTGTTGCTGTAATCCCAGTAACGGACCTTGAAGAGGGCCTCCATCGCGGCTCCGGTGAAGTATTCGAGGATCGTAGCTCCTACTGCGCCGAAGAGGAAGGTAAGGAAAACATTGCCCCGGACCGGAATGGTCACAAACAGCATAATGACGGCTCCGGAACCGTAGAGGGGAAGAAACGGTCCGCGCATAAAGCCACGGTTGACCCATTTCTTGTGCTGAATGGAAACATAGGTGGATTCAAAGCACCAGCCGAGGAAGCAGTAGATGTAGAAGAACATCAGCCAGTCCACGGTGGTATAGGTTTCATAGCTCATAGACTTACTCCTTTTTTAAAAAATTTGCAGGTTGAAGTTAATTCCTATTGTAGTGGATAAATGAGAAAAATTCCACTTTTTTTTATATTAAGGGCGATAGTAACTGTGAAGATACTGAACAGTTACGAGCGGTAATATCGGAGCACATGGGAGACATATTCCGGGTCGCCGTACTGGCTCCAGCCAAGCTTTCCCTTCATATTTTCGGCAAATTCCAGCGCATTGTCCTGGGAATAACCGCCGTAATTGGTGAGAGCCCAGGAAGCGTAGGAATTTCCATAATTGTAGGTTTGTAAGGCGAGTTTTAGCCTGGACTTTTGCCTGGGGGAAGTGCAGCCGGCCTCGTTCAGGCAGTAGGCGAAGGTTTCCACGCCCACCTGGATGGAATAATCTGGATCCAGGATGCTGTTCGGTGTGTTGGCATACCAGGTGTTGAAAGGGCTTTCTGAGGCCTGCATGACGTCGGCCACAGAACCGGCGCTTTCCTGCTGCATGATGGCCAGCACGACCTGGGAGAAAGCCGGGATGGAGTATTCCTCACAGTACTGATCCACCAGGGCCTGATATTGAAGGACCGAGTCGGAGAGATTTACCGCCCGTCCTTTTCCGAAGAGCAGATGGGGCCCGAAAGGCGCCAGAAAGAGGAAGAATACAAGAAAAATTCCCGCCAGGGAAAGACCAATGCGAAGATGGAGCTGTTTTTTTCGCTCCGCCACGCTTAAAGAGCGCCTTTTTCGGGGCGGCCGCTTTGTTTTCGTTTTATTTTCCATAAGAATCCTCATTTCGTAAGAGTCCCCCTCAGTATAGCAGAGAACAGATAAATGTCAAATCGGGATTCCCAAATAAAAACAGTCGTGGTAAAATGAAAAAGCGTAAGAATAGCCGGAGGGACGGCTGATATAGGAGGCAGAAGATGAAATTTACAAAAATGCAGGGAATCGGCAACGATTATGTGTATGTCAACTGTTTTAAAGAAGAGGTAAAGGATCCGGCGGCTGTGGCCCGTTTCGTCAGCGACCGGCATTTCGGGATCGGTTCGGACGGCCTGATCCTGATCCGTCCCTCAGAGAAGGCAGACTGCACGATGGATATGTATAACCTGGACGGTTCTCAGGGAGCTATGTGCGGAAATGGCATCCGTTGTGTGGCAAAATACGCCTATGATTACGGCATTGTGGACAAGACGGATATCGCAGTGGAGACGAAGGCAGGTATCAAGTATCTTCATCTGACTCTGAAAGACGGAAAGGTTTCTGAAGTTCGGGTAAACATGGGAGCGCCCATTCTTGAGGCGGAGAAGATCCCCATTGTTTCCGAGAAGGAACAGGTCATCGATGAATCCCTTGAGGTTGAGGGAAAAGAGTACTATATCACCGGCGTTTCCATGGGAAATCCCCATGCGGTGATTTTTCTCGATTATTCCCCGAAGGAGCTGGAGCTTGAGAAAATCGGCCCCTCCTTTGAAAATCACAAACGCTTCCCGGACCGGATTAATACAGAATTTGTCCATGTGTTGAACCGGAACACCGTGGAAATGCGCGTCTGGGAGAGAGGCTCCGGGGAGACCATGGCCTGCGGAACAGGAGCCTGCGCTGTGGCAGTTGCTTCTATTTTAAATGGATTTACGGAGGACGAAGTGACTGTGAAACTTCTGGGAGGAGAGCTGAAGATCTTCTGGGACAGAAAAGAGAACCTGGTCTATATGACCGGACCGGCGACCACCGTTTTTGACGGAGAGATCGAGCTGCCGGAGGCAATCGCATAAGAAAAGGAGAGGAAAACTATGATCTATCAGGTAATGAATATTAAAGCAGAAACCTATGAAGAGCCTGCGAAGCTGTATCTCTATCTTCTGGAGAAATCTCCGGAGATCGGCATCGACAAACGGCCGCTGATCTTTATCTGCCCGGGCGGCGGCTACGGCATGACTTCTGACCGTGAGGCGGAGGCAATCGCTCTGCAGTTTGTGGCAGCCGGTTTTCATGCGGCAGTTCTCCGCTACAGTGTGGCTCCGGCCCGTTATCCGACCGCCCTTCTTCAGGTGGCAGCAGGCTTCAAATATTTAAGAGAGCATGCGGAGGAGTTCCACATTGATGCGGACAGGATGGTGGTTCAGGGCGCATCTGCAGGCGGCCATCTGGCAGCCTCCTACGGTGTTTTCTGGAAGAAAAAAACCTTCCTGGCAGAAATGCTGCATACGACGCCGGAGATGCTGAAGCCCAACGGCATGATCCTGAGCTATCCGGTTATCACCTCCGGACCGAAGGCTCACAGAGGCTCCTTTGAAAATCTCCTGGGCGACCGCTATGACGAGCTGGTGGATGAAATGTCCCTGGAAAATCAGGTAGATGCGGACACGCCGCCCGCTTTCCTGTGGCATACCACGGAGGATGACTGCGTACCTGTGGAAAATTCCCTGCTCTTTTATCAGGCTCTCCACAACCAGGGAATCTCTGTGGAGATGCATATTTATCCCCATGGCCCCCACGGTCTGGGTCTGGCCAATGAGCTCACGGCTACCAAAGATGGTTTCGGCATCCAGCCCGAGTGTGCCACCTGGATCGACCATGCAAGGACCTGGCTGAAAAATCTCTGATACGGGGAATGGATATGGAATCGAAGATCGAACGACTGTTAAAAGAACTGACTCTGGACGAAAAAATCGGCATGATTCATGGAAAAGGCCTTTTTGAGACAAAGGGCGTGGAGCGGTTGGGGATTCCGCCTTTAAAACTTTCCGACGGCCCCATGGGTGTGCGGAACGAATTCCCGGGGGACAGCTGGGTTCCGGTGGGAAATTCCGATGATTATGTCTCCTATCTCCCGTCCAACAGCGCCCTGGCTTCCACCTGGAATCGGAAGCTTGCCGGAAAATGCGGCCAGGTCTTGGGAGAGGAGGCCAGAGGCAGGGGAAAAGACGTGATCCTGGCTCCGGGTATCAACATCAAGAGAAGTTCCTTATGCGGCAGGAATTTCGAGTATATGAGCGAAGATCCGTATCTTGCCGGGGAGATGGCAGTTCCTCTCATTGAAGGCATCCAGAAAGCGGATGTGGCGGCCTGCGTGAAGCATTTTGCCCTGAATAATCAGGAAACGGAGCGCCTCTGGGTGGAGGTGGAGGTCAGCGATCAGGCCCTCCGGGAAATTTACCTTCCGGCTTTCAAAAAGGCGGTGAAAAAAGCCGGTGCTTTGTCTCTGATGGGAGCCTATAACCGTTACAAAGGAGAGCACTGCTGCGAAAGCAAAGAACTTTTGACGGATATCCTGCGGAAAGAATGGGGCTACGACGGAATGGTGGTCTCCGACTGGGGAGCCGTCCACGACATGAAGAAAGCGGCGGAGAGCGCGCTGGATCTGGAGATGTCCGTCACCTATGATTTTGACAATTACTGTCTGGCGCGGCCTCTCAAAGAAGCGGTGGAAAAAGGCGAGATCTCCGAGGGGCTCATTGATGAGAAGGTGAAAAATATCCTCCGGCTCATGGATCGGCTCCATATGCTTCCGGGAGAGCACCGGCAGAGCGGCTCCTACAATACGCCGGAGCACCAGAAGACTCTTCTCAAAGCGGCGGAGGAGTCCATCGTTCTTCTGAAAAATGAGAACCACATCTTGCCCCTGAAGCCGGAGCGGATCAGAAAGCTTTTGGTCGTCGGCGACAATGCCAACCGGGCACATTCCGGCGGAGGCGGCAGCGCGGAGATCAAGGCTCTTTACGAGATCACGCCCCTTCTGGGGATCAAGATGCTGCTGGGTGGCAATACCCGGGTGGATTTCTGTCAGGGTTATCTGGCGGATGATCTCCTGACGAAGGAGGCCGGCTGGCAGGAGGAGAGCCTGAAAGACGGCGGCGGAAAGACTGCCGGGGAAAAAGATACGGACGGGACGCTGCTGCAAAAGCAGAAAGAACTTCGGGAGGAAGCCCTGCGGAAAGCTGCTCTTTACGATCAGGTTATTTTTGTGGGCGGTCTCAACCATCAGCAGGATCTGGAGGGTCAGGACCGGCCAGATATGAAGCTGCCTTATGCTCAGGATCAGCTGATTCTTGAGCTTTTAAAGGCAAAGCCGGATACGGTTGTGGTTATGGCAGCCGGTTCTCCGGTGGAGATGGGGGCGTGGCTTTCAAGAGCCAAAGCCCTGGTCTGGAACTGGTACGCCGGTATGGAGGGCGGCAAAGCCCTGGCAGAAGTCCTTTTCGGTAAAGTCAACCCCTCGGGACGGCTTCCTGAGAGTTTTCCTTTTTCTCATATGGACTGCCCGGCCCACTGCATCGGAGAATTTCCCGGCGGAAAGACCGTGGCCTACAGAGAGGGAATTTTCGTGGGCTACCGCTATTATGAGACCCGGCAAATGCCGGTGGCTTTTCCGTTCGGCTATGGTCTTTCCTACACGGAATTTACCTATGAGCGGCTGAAAGCCCGGGTAAAAGGAAACGGAAATGGCGCGAAGGTCCAGGTGACGTTAGGCGTGGTCAATACGGGAGCCATGAAGGGAAAAGAAGTCGTACAGCTTTATGTGGGAAGAAAGAATTCGGGAGAAGACCGGCCCATACGGGAGCTGAAGGCTTTCGACAAGATTTCACTGAAACCGGGCGAGATCAAAAATCTGGAATTTATGCTGGATATGGAAGCTTTTTCTTACTATGATGAAAAGGAAAAAGAATTTCGGGTGGAAAAGGGCGCCTATATCATCAGTGTCTGCCGGTCCGCCCATGAGGTTTGGATGGAAACAGAAGTGGAACTGTAAAAAAATGCTGCGGCGTCAGAAAATGACGAACCGCAGCATTTTTTATAGCGACGAGGAAAATGCACGCACTTGTGCAGGTGCGTTAGAGAAGTTCGATGCCGTGTTCTGCGGCAGCCTTGACGTCCTCCTCGGGCCAGAGGGAAGCCTGTACCTCGCCGATGTGGGCTTTTCTCAGGTAGAACATACAGATACGGGACTGGCCGATTCCGCCGCCGATCGTGTATGGAAGCTCTTTATTCAGGATGGCTTTTTGGAAGGGAAGCTCCGCCCGCTCCGGGCAGCCGGCCCGCTCCAACTGTTTTTTCAGGGAATTCTCATCCACGCGGATACCCATGGAAGAGAGTTCCAGAGCGATGTCGAGCACCGGATAGTAGACGATGATATCGCCGTTTAAGGACCAGTCGTCGTAGTCCGGAGCACGGCCGTCGTGAGGAATGCCGGATTTCAGCTTGTCGCCGATCTGCATGATAAAGACAGCGCCCTTGAGCTTTGTGATCTTGTATTCCCGCTCCTTCGGGGGGCAGTCCGGATACATATCTTCGAGCTCCTGAGAGGTGATGAAGAAGATATTTTTCGGAAGGATTTCCTCAATATAATCATACTCGATGGCCATGTATTTCTCTGTTTTTTTCAGAGCCTGGTACACTTCCTGAACCACCTGTTTCAGAGTGTCCACGTTGCGGTCTTCTTTGGAGATGATTTTCTCCCAGTCCCACTGGTCCACATAGATGGAATGGATGTTGTCTGTCTCCTCATCCCGGCGGATGGCGTTCATATCGGTATAAAGACCCTCGCCGTAGGAAAAACCGTATTTTTTCAGAGCGTACCGTTTCCATTTTGCAAGAGAATGGACGATCTCGGCATTTTCGCCCTTTATGCCGCGGATATCGAAGCTTACCGGGCGCTCCACGCCGTTCAGGTTATCGTTCAGACCAGAGGAAGGCTCAACGAAAAGGGGAGCGGTCACACGCAGAAGGTTCAGCCGCTCGGTGAGGGCGCGCTGGAAGAAATCTTTGACGGTCTTGATGGCAACCTGGGTATCGTGAAGATTCAGATCGGAATGGTAATTTTCAGGATAAATGGATTTGCTCATAAAAATCCCTCCTTTGTTTTCTTTTCAAAGGCCAAAAGACAGCAGACGTGTATTCTCTGCCGTTTTGAACCGCTACAGTACATGTTAGCATACCAGGAAAAAGGTGTAAACTGGAAATTTCAAAAAATGAGGGCTGTTTTCGGAAAAGGATCTGCTATAATAAAGATACTATCTTTTGCGTGGGAGAATGAGAAAATGAAAAGGAAACATTCTTTGAAACTGGTGATCGTAAGTCTGGCTTTTCTCTGCTGGCTGATTCCCATCCTTCTTATGGTGGCGGTGATGGGCTATTATGTGCTGAGTAAGCAGGATGACGAGCAGCTGGAGCGGCTGGCGGAGCAGATGGCAGCCAGCAGCCGGATCTGTCAGGAGCGGCTGGATGGGGCCATTGCCAATTCGAGAAGGATCAGCTATGACAAGACCGTGCAGCAGAAATATGAGCAGTACCAGCGGGGAGAGCTGTCCTACGCGGCCCTCTACTCGGAAGTCCAGTACTACCTTTCCGTGGAGTACAGCCGGAAAAAAGAGGCGGCCTTTGCTCTCATCATGATGAACGGAAAGGAAAAGGACGAAAGCTTCAACGTGGTAAACAGCAGTGCCGGCGGAAGCTATCAGGGGATTCTCGAGTTCTGGGAGCAGGACGCGGAGCTGGTGAAGGAGTGCGCGGCAAAACTTGATACGGCCATCGGTTTCGTTCAGAATCAGGGCCGCCTTAAATACCAGTTTGACCATATTTATGAGGAAGAGCTGGCCCTGAAGGACGCCAGAATCATGGCCCTGCAGTCCCATATCAATCCCCATTTCATGAACAATACGCTGGAGATCATCAACTGGGAGGCCCGTCTGGCAGGAAACGACAAGGTTTCGGAGATGATCAGTTCTTTAGGAACCCTTCTGGATGCGGCGCTGGACCGGAAAAAACAGCCGGAGGTGCCGCTTAAGGAGGAGCTTACCTATGTGAAGGCTTATCTTTTTATTATGAAGGAACGCTTTGGCAAGCGCCTCGAAGTCACGCTGGAGATCCCGGAGGAGCTCTATCAGGAAAAGGTTCCGCGGCTGATCCTTCAGCCCGTCATCGAGAATGCCATCGCCCACGGCGTTCAAGTGCAGGGCACAGGAAAGGTGCGGATTACCGAAAAAATATGGAAAGGAGGCGCAGGAAATGAAGGAAAAAAGATTTTCAGCAGGAAAATTCATCGTCTATCTCATCCTGATCTTCTGGGCGCTGACTACCATTTATCCTCTGGCCTGGGTGTTCTTAAATTCCTTCAAGGATAAAAAGCAGATCATGAGCAATTCCTTTGCCCTGCCTATGAGAGACCTTTTTACCACGGATAACTACGGCAATGCGTTTCAGAAGCTGAACATTTTCGGCGCTTACCGGAACAGCCTGATCATCTCCTGCAGCGTGGCGGCTCTCGTGATCCTTTTTGCGGGAATGGCTTCCTACGCGCTGGTGCGTTACAGCTTCCGGGGCAGAAAGCTTCTGAATAACTTGGTCATTGTGGCCATGATGTTCCCGGTTTTCGCCACCATCATTCCGGTCTACCGGATGGAATTTTCCTGGGGGATCGTCAATACCCAGAATCTCTGGCTTTCCCTTCTTTCCTGTGCCCTGCCGCAGATCGCGGGCAATATGGCTTTTGCGATTGTGGTCCTCACAGGATATATTCAGGGACTTCCCATTGACCTGGAGGAGGCGGCCTATATGGAAGGCTGCACGGCCATCAAGATCTTTTTCAAGGTCATCATGCCGCTGACCAAGCCCTCCTTCGCAACCGTTGGAATTTTCAGTTTTATCTGGAGTTACAACGATCTGTTTACCCAGCAGTTTTTCCTGAGAAATAAGGAACAGTACGCCATCACCCGTCTTTTGCTGGAGATTTCCAGCCGGGAAGGAACGAACTATGGCCTGATGGCAGCTGTAGTGTCCCTTATCGTGGTGCCCATGCTGATCGTTTACGCCTGCCTCCAGAAATACATCATCAAAGGAATGACTGCCGGAGCACTGAAAGGCTGAGAAGGCTTTACAGAAAGTCTGTAAAATGGTATGACGCAGAAAAAGCAGTGTGGGGGAGAGAACTTATGTATAAGGTAATGATCATTGATGATGAACCCATCATCGCCGAAGGACTTTCAAAAATCATACCATGGAGCCAGTGGAATGCGGAGGTTGTGGCTGTGGCGCCGGACGGTCTGAACGGGCAGACACTCATACGGGAGAAAAAGCCGGATCTGATCATCAGTGATATCTGTATGCCGGGTCAGGACGGCCTGAACATGATCGCAGCTCTGAAATCGGAATTTCCGGATATGGAAGTGACGATTCTCACCGGATATCGGGATTTTGACTACGCCCAGCGGGCTATCCGCCTGGGCGTAAGCCGCTTTCTCTTAAAACCTTCCAATCTGGGAGAACTCAACGAGGCCGTGGAGGCCATGGTACACAATCTGAAGAAGAAGGGGATCCAGCCGGACCGGCAGGAACCTTCCGGAAAAGAGGAGAGCGAAGAGCAGAAAAACGCCGCCGGAAGCTTCATCGTCAGCAATGCGGTCCGGTACATGCAGGAGCATTTCCAGGAAAAGATCACCCTTCCGGAGGTGGCCGAGAAGATCTATGTGAGCCAGTGGCATTTAAGCAAGCTTTTAAACCGCCACATGGGGAAAAATTTTTCCGAAGTTTTAAACAGCATCCGCATTGAGAAAGCCAAGGAACTCATGAAAGATCCTTCCCTTCGCCTGGCGGACATCGCGGAGATGGTGGGCTTTCTGGATGTGGCCCACTTTTCCAGAGTTTTTAAGAAGCTCACCGGAGTCTCCGCCGGCGAGTACCGGAACCATCTATAACGACAGAAAAACCGAATGTATTTTTATAAAAACCCTCTTTACGATAGAGGGTTTTTGTTATATGATATAGAAGACTGTTCAAGAATTAGTGTGAAACGCACTGGAAATACACAACATATAGTATAATTGAAGGAGATTGCATATGTACGTTATCAAGAAGGACGGCACCAAGGAAGAATTTAATGTGGACAAGATCATTGCCGCAGTCAATAAATCCGCG
>OLPN01001727.1_pt1 | contig 18773 bp, 22 predicted proteins | sample 1672601 | NCBI WGS metagenome assembly OLPN01 (sample SAMEA3136704, study PRJEB25190) | human gut metagenome | reverse complement strand
AATAACATTTTATTTAATAATATTTTATTATATTTCATAAAAAACTCCCTTCTAAAACAAAAGAGTAGAGAAAACCTCTACTCTTGTTTTTATCTTTAGTAAACTTACGCAGAGTGTAATATACTTTGTATAAAAGCAATACCTTTACGTAATGCAATAAATGTAATCATTACAGGTATACAAACTGGTAAAATACCTACTATTTCATCAAGTACACCTTGTAACATCTTACTTGTAATAACAGTGCTTAACACACCTGTGCTTGCAGTTTCCATAAAAAATCACTCCTCTTTTTCTTTTGTAACTCTTTAGTGTTAAACACTAAGCAGAGTGCAATATTGATTGGATAAATGAAATACCTTTTCTTAATGCTATAAATGTAATTAAGACAGGTATAGCAACTGGTAATACACCAACAACCTCGTTTAATACACCACCTAGCATATCGGCAGTAATTATTGTTTTTAACATACCGCAACACTCCTTTCATCTTTTGTACTAAAACTGGAACAACATATCAAAAAATTTATAAATATATTTCAAAATGTTGACCAGAACGAAGAAAAGAAGAAGACACGCAATAACACCTAAGTCGTTATGTATTAAAGTTAACAAATCAACTTCAGTTACCATTTGTAATCCCTTCCTTTCCTCAACTATATAAATTATATTTATATACTAAATTAATCCTCAATAACATTAACAACCTCAAAACCTATTCTGTTTGTATATAAAGTAACCTCAAATTGTAAAACTAATTGTTCATATGGTTTAAAACCTTTTAATACATTAAGTAACATTGTATTATTTTCTGCAATTTTAAACTTATGCTCATTAATTTCACCATTTTCTAGGTTCTCGTCAACTTTTAGAATATATGCAGAAGGATATGTAACATCTGTACCATCTGCATTTTTAAAAGTACCACCTGAACGATGTGTTAATGTTTTAAAAACAAAATTTCCTTGACATTTCATTTTAAATATTTCCCCCATTCTTTAATAGTTAAATTTCTATCAATTAACCAATAAAATTTAGTACAAATTCTACGCATATTGACTAATTTGTTATACTCAATATCGATTGTTTTTAAATCTTCACAATCACAATCACTAATTGAATCAATCAAATCTTTTATCGTATTACATAAACTATCTTTTGTAATATCTAATATGTACAATAACGTTTCAAAATCTTCTTTTGTAAATTCATCTTCTGTTTCAAAAAAATCTTTTACTTTCATTTTTTAAAACTCCCTCTTTTTATATAGTCCCCCACCATAACACTAGACTGGGGACATAGCCTAACGTTACAATGTTTCTAGCGGTAATAAAGAGGTTATATCAAATACATATTTAAAGGAGTATTAAAGAATAACAATATTATTTATACCGCTAGACAACACTATTTTAATATCCTAAAGGCCCTGTTCATATATTAATATCCTTTACGACACCAATCTAGTGTTATTGAAATTTATAACCTTATGGTTATAAACTAAATACAGTATATACCCAAAAGGTTATAATGTCAATATATAAAATAAAAAAAATTCTGGAAGGTGAAAAAATGCAATACATAAGAATTAAACAATTAAGAGAAGACAAAGACTTAACACAAAGATATATGGCTAACAAACTAAATATGAAACAACCACAATACGCAAGATATGAAAGCGGAAAAAGAGATTTCCCAATTGATATATTAATAAAAATAGCCGATATATATAACACCTCACTAGATTATATGGTAGGTCGAACAAATGAGGTGAAACCATATCCAAAAGTAAAATAAAAGGAGGAAACAAAAGATGTTATTCGAAAAAGAAAAGTATTATAAATATATAGGAACAATTGAAAATATGATAACAGCCTATTACTTTATAATAATTGGAATATTTGTTTTAATTGGAATAGCAAGTAAAAATTTCATAGGATTTATAATTTGCATATTAATAGGTATTTTAATGTCTACTATTGCAACCTTAAATGCAAAAATAAAAATACAAGAAATGAAATGGAAAATGGACATATACGAAAAAGTAAAGAAAACAAACTCAGGCGAATTTTAGACAATTATATACACTATTATGTATAATAAAATAAAAAAACGTTTTTTTAGGGCATTTATGCCCTTTTTTGTTGTTTTTTATTTAAAGACAAAAAAATAATGCCTATAATTAGCATTTTGTTTACAAACGACTATATTACGTTTAGTTTACTAAAACCCCAAAACCTTAGAACCAATACAACTACAAAAATTATTGGAAATATATGTATAAGTTCTAATTAAACATACAACTTTGATTTTGTGCAATGTTTTATATTCCTTTTTTTGCTCTTTTCCATATCTATTTCTACCTCTCTTTTATTGTTTATTGATATGTTAAAGTAAATCCAATTATAATTTACTATTTTATTATTTTATGTTTTTTTAAATTAGCTTTCGCAATGATTTTATTTTAAAAATTATTATTATTATTCTCTTATGATTAAATTTTAGTTTTATTAAAGTTATATTTATCATTTAATATTTATTTTTATAATTATAAAATTTTTGATTATTAAAAAATATTTGTAACTTTTACATTTTTTTCTTTTATTCCCCTACCTTCTTAAAAATTAGTAATTTTACTTAAATTATAAACAACAAACAAAATAATAGCCTAAAACAAGGCTATCATTTAATAAAAGAAAATTATTATTTTTTATCATTAAAAAACATATTAAATAATATAAAATCATCTAGATCATCATTGTCTTTTGAGGAATTATTATCTGTTTTTGAATACTATGCATAATTTTCTCCTTAAATAAAATTTTATTTTATTACTTATTCTACCTGATGTTTACTATATGTTTTCTTTGCACAAATTAATGCTATAACCATCATAAAAATATAAGTAATTATAGTCATCATAGGTAAATCAATAACAATATTTCCTAACTTATATGATACCATTTGAGAAAAGTTTGAATAAATTGCATTATATGGCATTAAGAATAATATTTTATTTAATATTCCAAAAGCTGACTTTATGCTCAAAAATACTGGTAACATAATAATAGCAAAATCTATTACTAATACTGTCATAGGATTTTTCAGTCTAGATGACAAGAATAATGTTAATCCCACCATACCAAACAATACTGTATATGAAATCACTATATTATATAAAAGTGACTGGAAGAATGTTAGTGCGTATGGACTTAATATGTTAGAAAGTTGTATTGGTAAATTTCCTCCATCTGTACCAAACATTAAGAATATTGTTCCTATTGCAAATATTAAATATATTGTAAATACTAATGTTGCAAATATATAAGATGCGATTATTTTCGCAGTTACACCTTTACTTTTTCCATACTTTGTGGTTAATAATATTTTATCTGTACCATTTTGATACTCTCCTGCAAAAACAGATGCTAAACATATACATATAGCAATTACTCCAAATATAAGTAATTCATAAGTGTTATACAAATTAGAATATCCATAATAAAAATTATATTCAAATGGTGTTTTTGTGTTATTAGACTTCTCTAACCAATATTCTTTTTCTTGAGGTGTATATTTTTTTCCATCATAACTTTGATTTAATTCTTCTTCTATTCTTTGTTGTCTTGTTTCATAAAAATCTTTCTGTTCTTTTAAATTTAGATTAAATAATTCAGTTATATAGCTAGTATTATAATTTGCATATACACGGTTTATATTTGTTAATAAATCAAGTCTATTATTTAAATATTCATTATAAATTTCAATACTAAAATCCTTTTCTCCATCACTATTTGTAATAAGATTATTTGGATCATTATGCAACTCTTGTAATTTTTCTATTTCTTTTATAATCTTTTCATTTGTTAAAGTTCCAGAAATCTCTTTCGTTTGTTCTTTTCTAACACTAATAGCCTCTTTACCTTTATAAGATTTTCCACTCTTATCTGTTGCTAGAAAATCTTTACCTGCCATAGAAAATAGTAATGTTATTAAAAACAAACAAACTATGATTACAATAATATTCATTTTTTTATTAAATAATTTCTTTAATTCAAATTTCACTAATGTTCCCATATTGTTCATTCCTTTCTTTTCTATTTTTCATTATCTTGAAAATATGCTAAATATAAATCTTCTAAATTAGGTTCTATATTAACAGCATTCACAGTTGGTTTTTGCCTACTTACAATTCTTAATTCTGTTGTATTATTTTCTTGATGAATATTAATAATACAATATTTATGATTCAGCATTTCTACTTCTTTTTTATCATAAGCAACACATTTCCATACACTGCCTCTTAAATCTTGTAAAAGTTCTTCTGGCGTTCCTGTTAATATCTTTTTACCTGCTTTCATCACAATAATTTCATCTGCAATAAATTCAATATCTGATACAATATGAGTTGATAATATTACAATTTTATCTTGTGAAAAACTACTAATTAAGTTTCTAAACTTTACCCTTTCTTTTGGGTCTAGTCCTGCTGTTGGCTCATCTAAAATTAGAATCTTTGGGTTATTTAACATTGCTTGTGCAATTCCTAATCTTTGTTTCATTCCTCCAGAAAATGTCTTTACTTTTTGTTTTTTTTCATTTTCCAAATTAACTATTTGTAATAACTCATTCACTCTCATTTCAGCCTTTTCTTTTGATAATCCCTTTAATGCAGCAATATACATTAAAAAATCATAAGCTGTAAAATCTGGATAGTATCCAAAATCTTGTGGTAAATAACCAAGAACTTGTCTGTAATCCTCCCCTAGTTTTTTTATATCTGTTCCATTATATTTAATTTGACCAGAAGTTGGATTTTGAATATCACATATCATTCTCATAAGTGTTGTTTTTCCTGCTCCATTTGCACCAAGTAATCCATAAACTCCTGGTTTTAGTTTTATAGAAACTCTATCCACTGCAATTTTATTTTTATATTGTTTTGTTAGCCTATCTATTGCAAGTTCCATATATAATCATCCTCCTCTTCATAAAATTGATAAACGGCTTTTATAAAATAAAATACTGTTATAATTAATAAACCTAACCATACTAAAACACTTGAAGTTTCATAAACACTAGGAAACTTTATATTAATTTTAAATAAAATCGCATTGATTAATAACATTATCGTCATATTTACAATTTCGTTTGACTTATTTTTTAATAAACGCATTGTTAAAATGTTAGCAACATTGGTTATCATAAATGGCACTAAAAAATAAAGAATTAATACATAACTTTCCTGTTCAAAATGAGTTCCAGTCATAACTGCAAATACTGTCATTATACATAAATTAATAAATGTATTAATTATTAATTTAATTAAAATCGATTCTTTTAAGTCCATTTTACAACTCATTTCAATTTCATACATATTATATTTAAAACTTTTCTCTAACTCCATTATTTGAAGAAATGCTAATATTGGCATTACAAGTGATAAAATTAGCCTTGTTTTCTCAAAATTCATAGATTTTATAACTAATATTCCTACCAATAATAGAATAAATTGGAAAAGAAAAGTAATTTTACTCATAAAAGGAATATATCTTTTTATCTTTTCAAAATAGCTTTCCTTTACTGTTATTTCTGTATTTGCTATTTCCATTTTTAATATTTCTATTGATTGCCTTTTTTTATTTTCATCTATACTTGGCAATTCTCTTTTGTTTAAAATTTCTCTCCACTTATCCATCTAATTAAAAGTCCTCCTTTCCTAAATACCTACTCAATTTTTCTATTCCCTGCTTTAGTCTTGATTTAATGGTAGGTACTTTTTCATCAAGTATTTTAGATATATCTTTAATTTTCAAATCTTCATAATACTTCAAAATAATTACTTCTTTTTGTTTTTCTGGTAGCTCTTTTAATGCTTTATCAATTGAATTTTTTTGTTCTATTCTTGATAATTCATTAGAATCATTTTCTTTATAAGTTTGATTATCATCTAATTCTTCTAACTCCACTTTATTCTCGTCAAAATAAGTGTTACATACATTCATTGCTATTGTAATTAAATAACTTTTAAATTTTCCTCTATGTTTATAAGTTCCTATATATTTAATCAATTTCAAGAATGTTTCCTGTGCTAAATCATAAGAAAGTGAGCTATTTCCTGTTTTATAATAACAAAATCTATAAATATCATCATAATATTTCTCAATTAATATCTCTAATAATTCTTTATTTCCGTGCTGTATTTTATAGATTAATTCTTTATCTTCCAAGTAAATACCTCCTTTCTTTCTTTCTTTTATAAACTAGCTTACATATAATATAACCTAAAAAAATATAAAAAAGATTTAAAATTTTATTAAATTTTTAAATTTTTTCATTTTAATGTTTTATTAATTATAAATTAAATATATATTTTTGTATAATGTGCGATTTTAAATTTAAAATATTATTTTATTTCTTCATCTATTATATTTCTTTTTGCAACTGTTTGTCCATGGGCATTTACTACTTCTGCAAAATACTCATTTTTTCCTCTTACATCTATAATTGTCGCTCTATTTCCATCTTTTAATTCTACTACATTAAATCTATCTATTTTCATATTTATAATTCTTTCCTCTATTACATTAATGTGATATTTTTGGTATACTAAAAAAGATATTAATAATAAGTTATATTAATATCTTTTAAAATTATATTTATTTAAATCTTCTAATATATGTGTCAATACTATCTAAAAATTCTTGATTATTCTTAGTTTTTACCATCATAGAAATAACTTGTTCAGTAACATCAGCAACAGGCATACTATTCATTGCTTTACGCAAAGCAAATACTGTTTCTTTCTCTTTTGGTGTAAGTAATAAATCTTCACGTCTAGTACCAGATTTATTAATATCAATTGCTGGGAAGATACGTTTCTCAGATAATTTTCTATCTAAGTGAACTTCCATATTACCAGTACCTTTAAATTCTTCAAAAATGACATCATCCATTCTGCTTCCTGTATCAACTAAAGCAGTTGCAAGAATTGTAAGGCTTCCACCAAATTCGATATTTCTTGCTGCACCAAAGAACTTTTTAGGCTTATGTAATGCAGCAGGATCTAGACCACCTGATAAAGTTCTTCCAGATGATGGAATTGTTAAGTTGTAAGCTCTAGCAAGTCTTGTTATACTATCTAATAAGATAACAACATCTTGTCCTTGCTCAACTAATCTTTTAGCTCTCTCAAGAACCATTTCTGCAACTTTTACGTGATGTTCTGGTAATTCATCAAATGTTGAATATATAACTTCACCATTTATAGAACGTTTCATGTCTGTAACTTCTTCTGGTCTTTCATCTATTAATAATACTATTAATTTTTCTTCAGGATTGTTTGTAGAAATGCTATTTGCAATTTTCTTTAATAAAGTTGTTTTACCAACTTTAGGTGGAGCAACTATCATTCCTCTTTGACCTTTTCCAATAGGTGACATTAAGTCTATCATTCTCATTGCATATTCTTTGCTTTCTGTTTCAAGCTTAATTCTTTCATTTGGATATATAGGTGTTAATTCATCAAAACGCTTTCTTCTAGCTGCTTTTTCTGGTGATTCACCATTAACTTCACCAACGAATATTAATGAAGGGAATTTTTCTCCTTCTTTACATCTAGCTATACCTTTTATTATATCACCAGTGTCTAATTTGAATCTTCTTATTTGAACTACTGATATATAAACATCTTTTGGACTTGATAAGTAATTTTCACCTCTTAAAAATCCATATCCATCAGGTAAAACATCTAATATTCCTTCAACAATTTCGTCCCCTTCATTTGTTAGTTTGTATCCAGATAGCTCTTGATTATCTTCTTTTGTATTTTGTTCATGTGGTATATTTGAATTTTGAGTATTTTCTGTATTTACTATTTGGTTTAATACTTGTATTAAATCTTCTTTTTTTAATTTTGAAATATTTTTAATATTGTTTTCTTTAGCTAATTCTTTTAGCTCTGTTAATGTTTTTTCTTCTAAATTTATCATGATTCCTCCTAAAAATTAAATTTGTATATTTATTATTTATTTTACTTTTTTATGGGATTTTTTTTCGAATTAAATAAATTACGTTACTATTATAACATATTTTTCCAGAAAAAGGAAGTATTTTAAATAAAAAATATAAAAAGCGCTATTATATGTGCGCTTAATTACATCCCTTTATCTACATAAACTTTTTCGTTAGGATAATACATATCTAACTTTTCTCTTGCCATTTGTTCTATATATTCTTTTGAATTTACATTGTCTTTTTCTGCTACAAGTTCTTTTTTATAATTTTCTTGTTCTTCTATTTTGCTTGCAAGTTCTTTACTATTTGAAGTATATTGGTTTATTACCTTTTGTTGATTTACTAAAGTAAATATTGCGTATATTAAAACTAATAAAATTAGTAATTTTTTGTATAATTTTCTTTTTTTCATAAGTATCTTTCTCCACCTCTAAATAACGTATAATATATATTTCTACATTTTTTATAAAAATCCTCCCTATTTTATGAAAAAAATGTATTTTTTTAAACTTTCTTTTTATTTTTTTGTAACTTAAGTATATTTTTTGACTTTTTCTGAATGTCGATACCTAGTTTTTTGAAGTTTATTGTCATAAAATTAATTGGTTTAAAAAATATTTTTTTTAGAAATCGTATTAGTATTTTAAGTGGTAATATAATAATAGATATTATAGCTTTTATTATTTTTTTTATGATTAAAATTATTTTTACATTTATATTTATAAAATATTTGCTGAATAGTAGCATATATATTAAACATCCACAGAAAACCGCTAAAAACATGTAAAAACGGACTTCTCCATTACTAAAAGTAAATATTGAATATAATAATAGTAAACCTGTTAAAATCCAAAATATAAGGTCTTCTGTATATGTAATTATATCTGATGTTTTAAAACTTTTTCTTAATATTCTAAATATGTCAAATAATAGGCCTATTAAAATACCATTTATTGTAAATATTAAAAATAGGTTTGCTTGATTTAGTATCATTTTCATCAATCCTTTGTTTATTTAAATATTTTGCTGATTAAGTTTCCTTTTGTTTTTTCGAGTTCTTTGTCACTATAGGCTAGGTATGATATGTCTCCTTCTATAATTACTTCTGATGTATCTATACTTAATTTATTTATCCTAATATTTTCTCCTTTGACTGTAAGTAACCCTAATTCTGTTTCTACCATTACTACTTGGTCATCAAAGCTTAATACGTCATTTACTCCTGATATGCTTAGCTTTCCCCTATTTTCTAATATTAAATTTTGTATTACACCTGTATTAATTGTTTTTCTTTCATCAATTGTCATATGAAATCACATTCCTTTCAAAAGAATTTTTATTTTCTCTGATATTTATATATATTCACTGGTTGTCTTTTTTAGAACAAAAACAGGGGGTAAGAAAAAACTTACCCCCAAAAAAATAGAACTACAAAATTTTTACTGATACAGATATATCTTGTATTTTACAACTCTGAACTTTATGCCAAAATCTTTTAATAGCTGCTGTTCGTCGTGATTTAGTCTTCTAACATACATATTGTGTCCTTGCTTATTTTTATAATGAATTTCCTTTAATAAAGGACTTTTTATGCTACGTATGTTATAAAGTGGCCTCGTTTTTATTTCATATAGCCAAGGCTCGAATCTTAAGTCCATAAGTTTTATAATTTGAATTCGCTTACTTGAAAGCTTCCAAGTCACTTCCTTCTTTCCTTGATTTTTGTACTTTTGTAATTGTTTCCGAGTTTTTGAAAATTCAAAATCACGATTTTTCATATAGATACCTCCTAATGTTTTGTATGTTGTAGTTACTTTATTTTTGCAAAGGTTTATAAAACCTTTATATAATTATAACATGATATACAAAGCATGTAAATATTTTATGGTAATCTTTGTTGCTACAATTTTTAAATATTTATTATTTTACTATGCATTTCATTTAAAAAATTATCCTCTATTATTCCTTTAAAATCTATAGAAATTTTAGATTCCGAAACATTGAATTCCAACAGTTCTAATTTATTCTTTTGAATAATATCTAAAACTTCTTTAATAAAACTATAATTTCTAATAATGCCATTTCCAACAATAGAAATTCTAGAAATATCCTTCTTAACAATACTTTTTATTGTATTTTCTTCAATAATATCAGTAATAATAGTACCTGCTTTATTATTAAAAGTAGATTTAGTTATAATAGGAATTTTAAATTTATCACCTATTTCAGCACATCTATTATGAAGAACTTTTGCACCTTCACTAGATATCTCCATCATCTCGTTATATGAAAGTGCTGGAATTTTTTTAGCTTCTGGAATTTTATTTGGATCTGTAGTATAAACTCCATCAACATCAGAAAAAATATAGCATTCTTTTGCTTCTAGTGCTGCTGCAATTGCAATGGCTGATGTATCTGAGCCTCCTCTCCCCAATGTTGTAATATCTAGATTTTCATTATAACCTTGGAAACCTGCTATAATAACAATTTTTCGCTTTTCTAGCTCTTGTAAAATTCTTGTTGTATCTATGTTTTTAATAATAGCATTTTGATTTGTGTTATCTGTAAGTATACCTGCTTGCCATCCTGTTAGTGAAATTGCTTTATATCCCATATTATTTAGTAACATACTTAACTTTGAGATTGAAATTTGTTCTCCAGAACTAAGTAACATATCCATTTCTCTAAAAATTTCGGGATTAAGGGACGGGTCTTTAATCCCGAAATTTTTATTTTCTTCAATTATTGTTGAAGCTTCATTTATTAATTTATCTGTTGTTTTACCTTGTGCTGAAAGAATTACAACTATGTTGTTTTCTTTATTATACATATCTATAATTTTTTGCGCTACTAATTTTAATCTGTCATTATTGGCAACTGAACTACCTCCAAATTTCATTACTATTGTGTCCATATGGACCACCTCTTTAAAATAATATATAGAGCCTTATATTATTAAATATATGGCTCTATATATTATATGTATATTTTATAAATTTTGTTTCAGATAACTTTCCATAAATCCATCTAAATCGCCATCCATAACAGCTTGAACATTTCCTACTTCATAATTTGTTCTATGGTCTTTAACCATTGTATATGGGCAAAATACATAAGAACGAATTTGGCTTCCCCATGCAATGTCTCTTTGCTCACCTTTTAAATCTTCAATTTTTTCTTTGTGCTCTTGTTCTTTTAAATCAAATAATTTAGATTTAAGCATTTTCATTGCAGTTTCTCTATTTTGAATTTGAGAACGTTCTGATTGGCATGCTACTACTGTGTTTGTAGGAATATGTGTTATTCTTACAGCTGAAGATGTTTTATTTATATGTTGTCCACCTGCTCCTGATGCACGATATGTGTCTATTCTTAAATCATCTGGATTTATATTAATTTCTATATCTTCTGTAATTTCTGGTAATACTTCAATTGATGCAAATGATGTATGCCTTCTTCCACCACTATCAAATGGAGAAATTCTAACTAGTCTATGTACTCCTTTTTCACTTTTCATGTATCCATAGGCATTTTGACCGATTACCTCAAATGTAACGCTTTTTATTCCTGCCTCTTCCCCTTCAAGATAATCTAATTCTTTTACTTCATATTCATTTTTAGTAGCCCATCTAGTGTACATTCTATATAACATTTCTGCCCAATCTTGTGATTCTGTTCCTCCTGCTCCTGGATGAATTGTTACTATAGCGTTATTTGCATCATATTTGCCTGATAAAAGAGTTTCTAACTCAAGCTTTTCTAATTCCCTTTGCTCCTTTTTCGTACTCTTAATTATGTCTTTTAAAAGCTCTTCTTCAAAACTTTCTTTTACTAATTGTGATAGCTCTAAAGAATCATTTATTTCCTTTTCAAGTTCATTGTATTTTACAACTTTATTTTTAATTCTTTTTATTTCTGATAATACTTTTTTTGTCTCTTCATTATTAGTTGTCCAGAAATCTGGATTTGCAGTTGTTTCTTCTAGTTTGCTAAGTTCTTGTTCTAATTTAGCAATGTCAAAGAGACTCACCTAAATTCTGTAATTTTGCCTTTAGTTCTTCTAGTAGTCTTATATTTTCTTCAAGTTCTAACATTTTATCACTCTCCTACTTAAGTAAAATTAAAGGGAGATGTTTTCTCCCTATTTAACTTTGTATATATTAACATATTTATGTATTATTTTCAAGAATAATCTTGTGTATTTCTTGATTTTGTGCTTTCCAAATAAGCTTGTAACCACTCATTGAATTATTGATGATTTTTATTGTTTGTGGCGTTGTATCAGCTAAATTTAAAATATAAATTAAGTTACTCTTGTAATTTGCTTTTTCTGATTTTATGGTGTTATCTTCAAATGTAACAATATGATTATTTAAAGTTCCTCCATTAAACATTAATAAATTTGATTTCCCTCCATCTGATATTTCATCATAAGTACTTTCTATTATATTGTTACTTACATTACTGTCATAATCTAAATTTCCAGAATGGTATTGTACCAATGTATCAAATTTTGAATTAAATATAATATGATTTTGGGTGAATTTTTTAGGCTTATTTATTAGAATTCTTACATATTCATTAAATGTCATATTGTTATTGGACATGCTTTCTATTTCACCTGTAAATGCTTCATTAATTCTTGCATTTGATGTTATTTTATTATTGTCAAATGTTATATTTTGAGCATTTGAAGATAATATTCCAGTAACGTCATTAGAAGTAGCATTATTTATTTCTAAACTGTTATTTTCAATTATTACATTTTTTGAATTATTCTCTTGATTGTCTTTTGGAAAATATAATATAAATGTATTTGTTTTTCCATTATCAATTAAATTAACTTTTTCAAATTTTATATTATTATTTTTTATACTTAAATTATTTGCGTTTCTAGAATGTAATAAACTCATTGTTGCTTTTACATCTATTGTATTTCCTTCAAATCTTATATTTTTAGCTTGTTTACTTGAATTTGATCCAAATGTAAAACACATAGTACTTGGGTCAGTACTGTTTGGCATTGTAAAAGTATTATTTAAAATATTTACATTTTCAATACTTCCCATAAATACTGCTAAAATTTCATCATGACATTTTTTATAACACCTGTTATTTGAAAAAGTTACATCACTTGCTCCCCTATTAAACAAGTCTCTTATCCAAATGCAACCACCTTCTTTAGCATCATTTGCTAAATATAGTTCACAATTATCTATTAAAACATTATGCCATCCAGTATATAAATCTATATTACTGTATGAATGTTCATTGCTTGCTGTTTCTGGAACTTTGAAAGAACATCCAACAATTTTAATATTTGTAGCTCCTACATATACTTGGGCTTTATATTGATTCTCAATATTTTCAGTCTCTCTTGCTTCAATATTCAAATTGCTGATATTACAGTCATTTGATTGCATAACAAATAAAAATTCACTATATTTTTCTGGTTTGTAATCATTATCCGTAAAAATAGTACTGTCATTTCCTATTATATTTGTAGAAGGTGTGTGTAGGTTTATTTTGTCTGTAATTTTATATTCGCCTTTTGGTAATTCTACATTAGCAATTCCTGAATTGAAGGCTGTTCTCAAGTATTGTGTATCGTCATTTTTGCCATTTCCTAAAGCTCCAAACTGTTTTACATTTACAGTTTCATTTCTGACTGAAAGCTTAGCTACTAAGCCATTATTTAATTCAACATATAATCCATTATCTATTTTAATATTTGTATCTTTTGCTATTATGTCATACCTTCCTGCTCCCCCGTCATTTTCTGTATAATAGCCTAAAGTTTTATACTTGTCTCCTATTTGGGCATTTAGATTTTTTAATTCTTCTACATTTTTTAATTCTGTGTATCTATCTTGTGCAGGTTGTAACGGCGTTGTACTTGGTGTTACAATTGAATTTTCATTAAATTCTTCATATCCAGTTAAAATATTACTATAGTTTTTAAATTCAGCTTTTTTTATAATGAAATTACAAAGTTCTTCAATAGCATTTGTATCTATATTTTCTTCATTTAATAATTCAAAAATATCACTAGAGTTTATGTTCCCACTATTATTTTCATCACCATATAATTTTATTGAATATTTTTCATTATTTTTAAATGTTGCTATTGCCTGTGCTAGTATTTCTTTGTCAATGTTTGTTGCTTGTGTTTTTTCTTTAAAATCTTTTATTGTCATACTTCTTGATTCGTTTGATGTAGAAAGTACTATTAGAATTGATTTATTTTTTTTATTTATAAGTATTTTGTCATCATTTGTAGCGAAAACGAATTTGCTTAAAAATGTAATGCTTCCTATTAAAATAATTATAATAGCTAATATAATTTTTGTCTTTTTTGGTAATTGTTCATTTTTTAGTATTAATATAAATATTAAAAGTGTTATTAATATTATTAATAATTCTCCAAATTTAAAGTCTACTCCTGTTTTCAGTATTGGTTTTACTGAAATTGTTTTATTTTCTTCTTTTTTGTTATTTTTATTATCTACTATATTTGAATCTGTATTGTTGTTTATTATATTATTAATGTTATTTGAAATTACGCCATTGTTCGTTGTATTATTTTCAGTGGTATTGTTTTTGATCTGATTGTTTGATATTATATTGTTTTCAATTATATTATTTGTTAAATCTGAAAATGGTTTTATAATTTTGATATTTTCACTTGTTATATCTGGAATTGTTTTTTCTTCTGTTCTTGTATGTACAGTAATATTTGTTATTTTTATATTTGTTTTATTTGTTTCGGCTTTTGCTTTAAATTTTAATATGATTTTATCTGTTCCTATTTTTGTTAAATCATAATAACAGCATAAAATTTTATCTTGTTCTGCTATATAGTTTGTTTTTAAATCTTCTGTTGAAGCACTATTATATTCTAAATTTTCATTATCAAATTGAACTGAAAAATCTGCTGTTTGAATTTCTGTACCAAAATCTATAGTAAATTCTAATTCATTTCCAATTTCTATTTTGTTTAAATTTGTGTTATCATATATTTTTACTGCTGATGCTATGTTTGCAAATATTAATATTAATAGAATAAATACTAATATTATTTTTTCTCTAATTTTTTTCATTTTAAAAACCCTTCTACATTTCATTTTAGTTATTATAAAAATATTATAATAATAATTTTATAAAATTTCAATACTTATTGTTTAGATTGTAGATTTTGACAAAATCTATAATAATTGATAGAATAATTTACATGTAAGGAGGTATAAAAATGAAAAAGAAAATAACTATAATTTTAATTATAATATGTATTTTATTTGTATTTATAAGTGGTATTATCTATATCAGAAATAAAGAAAAAATACCAGTACTTTGCTACCACAATTTAGCTACAGCAGAAGAAAAAGCAAATTTTGAAAGCGAAAAAGATTGGACAATTGATGTTCAAAATTTTGAGGAGCAATTAAAATATTTAAAAAAACATAATTATAAAACTTTGACTATGAAAGAGTTTTACGAGTGGAAACAAGGAAAAATAGAGTTACCTCATAAAAGTGTTTTAATTACTTTTGATGATGGATTCTTATCTAATTATCATTATGCTTTTCCACTGCTTAAAAAATACAATATGAATGCTACTGTATTTTTAATTGGTGAATATGTTCAAAATGCTACTCAAACAGACTGGGATGGAAATATAAAAACATATATGCCTTTAGAATTAGTTGAAAAGTCTAAAGAGGAGTATCCTAATATTGATTTTTGTTCTCACACATATGGATTACATTATCATAATTCTATAAATGAGGTCTCAAAAGAACAAATGAAAAAAGATTTTTCTTTGTTTAATAATAATATTACTAATACAAAATTTCTTGCTTACCCATTTGGACAATATAACGAGGACTTAATAAATGCTTGGAAGGATAGTGATGGATTATTAGCTTTTGCTTATGGCCCTACTAGAAAAGATTATAGAAAAGCTTCAAAAAATGATGATAACTATGAAATTCCTCGACTAAACGTTTCCCATGGTATGAAAACTTGGAAATTAGGTTTAAGGTTGTTGTTGTGAAATTAAAATTTTTTTATTAAATGCTTTGTATTTTTAAATATGAGGCATTTTTTTTATTTTGCTGCATATAATATACGGATGTTTTATTAATAATTGTACGTAATGTATTTATTTTTTATTATGAGTACATTACATACATAGTTGTTTAATACTTAAGGAGGTATGCACTATGAAAAAACACTATTTTTTAATGACACTATCAATCTTTTTGTTGGGCATATTAATTGTTGCTCAAACAGTCCCAGTACCATCTGTGTTAAAAGCAGAAACTAATTCTTCTGGAGAATCAAATTCTAACAAATATTTTGATTCTGCTGGTAAAGAGCTTTCTCCAGTAGAAATTGCAAATATTCAAAAATTGCTAAGCTCTATTAAGAAAACTGAGCGGTTTGTTGTGTATGCAAATAAAATTGACCGGACAAACCATATAGAGGGAAATGTCTTTGTTAATGAAGTTGAAGCTTCTACTAATCTGGTTATAACAAGAGTTTCTGAAAAACAGGCTGATGACTATAGCTATGTTGGCAAATCAACCGTACCAATCCAATTAAGTGATGGCGGAAAAATTGTATTAGGCTCAGATATTAATGTTAATAAGCCAAATAAGAACCAAACGGTTATTAATGGTGGATATTCTAATAATATCTCTGTTGTACAATTATCAGATGATGATACCAGTCAAAAAGAAAAATTAATTAAGGACACACTTAATGAAATTTCACAGGCTGGCGAGAATGCTAAAGGTAAAATTGATACTTCTTTTTTTGACAATAGTAAAAATTCTTTTGAAAGTGTTAATGCTATGTTAAAAAATGTCACATCAACTAGTGGTAGTGCAATAACAAGTACTACTGGAAGTGCAATAAAGACTTTTGATGGTGGCGTTATAAGTATCAATGTTGATTATAAGCAAATTCTCAATAACGAGGGAGCTTTTTCAAATTTAATTAACAATAATCATGGAACTAGAATTATTGTTAATGTTATATTTTCAGATGCTGTTCCAAATGATATTAATATCATGAAAGCTTTTAGTAGCAATACTAAGGTAAATACGGATTTCAATAAGCTTTCACCTTATATTATTTGGAATTTTGGTAATTATTCTGGAAATATTACAATTAGTGAAGAAATGCTTGGAATTATTGTTGCTCCAAGGGCCACAGTTTACCAGGCAGCTGGTAATTTAAATGGTCAAATTATTGCTGACGTTGCTGGAAATAATGGTGAACTTCATCAAGTAACAGTTACACCAAGTATACCAGATGTTCCTGATAAGCCAAAACCTTCAGAAGAACCAGAAAAACCATCTGAAACTGAAGAACCTCAAAAGCCTTCGGAAGAACCGGAAAAACCATCTGAAACTGAAGAAACTCAAAAACCTTCAGAAGAACCGGAAAAACCATCTGAAACTGAAGAAACTCAAAAACCTTCAGAAGAACCAGAAAAACCTGGAAAACCAGATACTCCAAGCACTCCTGTTACACCACCTGAAAAGCCAAGTGAACCACAAAAACCAACAACACCAACTGTACCAAGTACTCCTACAATTCCAGAACAACCAAATGTTACAGAAGATTCTGAAATCGTAGAGACTCAAAAAGAAAAATTTAATACTGAAAAGATAAAAAAGGAAACCAAGAAAAAAACTAAAAAAGTCGATAATTCAAAAAAGGTAAGAATTGATAAAAAATGGTATGCACCAAAAACAGGTGATAATTCAATAATTTTGATTTACATTGCTATTGTATTAGCGGTGTTATGTACTATTTTTGCAATACTTTCTTACTTTAAAAAGAAAAAATAGTTGTTAAATTTAAACAACACAAAGATGCAGCCGTTTGGCTGCATCTTTGCTATATTATTAAATTTTTTATATATTATTGATTTTTTCCACAACAATTTTTGTATTTTTTTCCTGAACCACATGGGCAAGGGTCATTTCTTCCAACTTTAGGACCATCATTTACAACAGTTTGATTGTTTTCAGGTGTACTAATTTTCTTACCACCATCAACACTATTAATAGCTTCTAAAGCTGCACCTGTAATTTTAGCTGCTTCTTGTCTTTTTACTTCCCCATTTTGTTTTCTGATATTCATAAGAATCTTAACCACGTCTGCTTTTATGTTTGCAATCATTTCTTCAAACATATCCATACCTTCCATTCTGTATTTAACAACTGGGTCTTGTTGTCCATAAGCTCTTAAACCAATACCATTTTTAAGTTCGTCCATATTATCAATATGATTCATCCATTTTTCGTCAACAACTTTAAGCATTACAACTCTTTCAAGCTCTCTCATTTTTTCAGAAGTAATTTCTTCTTCTTTAGCTTGGTATTTATCTGTTGCTTGTTTTTCTAATTCTTCAATAATTGCATTTGAATCATTTTCATGTGATTTAATAAATTCATACATGTCTAAACCAAATTCGTTTGTTATTTCTGTATTTAAAGCTTCTATATTAATAGATTTTCCTTCTTCGCCTTCAACAAACATTGCAACTGTTTCTTCTGCAATATTGTTTATCATATTTAATATGTTGCTATGAATATCTTCTCCATCAAGAACTTCTCTTCTTTGTTTGTATATGATTTCTCTTTGTGCATTCATAACATCGTCATATTTTAATACATTTTTACGAATACTGAAGTTTCTACCTTCAACTTTCTTTTGAGCATTTTCAACTGCTCTTGAAATTAATC
>OLPN01001716.1_pt1 | contig 18845 bp, 19 predicted proteins | sample 1672601 | NCBI WGS metagenome assembly OLPN01 (sample SAMEA3136704, study PRJEB25190) | human gut metagenome | reverse complement strand
ACAGTTTTTCACATACCGCATTCCCCTGTTCCGAAACCAAAATCTTAATATATAAAAAAAAGCGTGAACTATTCACGCTTTTTACTTACAATCGTCCCCCTTGCAGTCAATACATGAGCGCACGCATTTACTACCCTTTAATTTTTTAAAACTCTCTTCACTAATTGTATGTTCCATACGACAAGCTTCTTCTTCTGCAAGAACAGGTTCTACACCAGCATGAAGCAATTGATTCTTAAAATAAATATGCCTTTCATACACTTGACTCGCCTGTTTTTGTCCTTGTTCTGTAAAGAATAAATATCCTGTTTTATCCGTATAAATCAATTCTTTTTCTTTTAAGTCTTTCAAAGCATGTGAAACACTCGGCTTAGAAAAACCTAGAGCTGCCGCCACATCAATAGCACGAACATTCTCTTGTTGAGACTTTAATACATATATTGTTTCTAAATAATCTTCCTGAGATTGTGTTAGCTGCATTTCTATTCCTCCGGTTAGTTTTAACTTACCATAAAAGTATAACAAAATTTCACATAAGATTCAAAACTTTTGCACAAAAAATAAAGTTAAGATACACTAGTAAAGTAAATTTACGCAAAAGGAGAACAAAAAATGTTTAAATGTAATAAATTATTAGGCGTATCTCTAGCAGCCGTTATGAGCATTTCAGCCACTGCCACGAACGTATTCGCAATCGATACATCTGTTATAGATGAAAAATGGGGTAAACCAACCGTTGTATATGGTGGTGGTTTAAGTGAAGATCAAATCCAAAGTACACGTGAACTATTTGATATTGAAGATACAAATAACGTCTACGAAACAAGTGTTGATGCCAACGACTTATACAACTATTTAGGAATTGCTGGTGGAGATACATCCAGTTTGATTTCAAGTGTTATGGTTCAAAAACAAGATTCTGGTACAGGTGTAAAAGTAAAGATCATCACACAAAGCAATATCACAAAGATCACATCCAACCAATATGCCAACGCCGCAATTACAGCAGGTGTCAGTGATGTTGAAATCGATGTTGCTTCCGTTTCAAAAGTAACCGGAGAATCTGCTTTAACTGGTGTTTACAAAGCGTTAGAAGCTAACGGAGAAACACTAGATCCAGATCGTACACAAGTTGCACAAGATGAGCTTGAAACAACAAACGAAATTGCTCAAAATAATGCATACGATTCTAATTTTGACTCTGCCCGCTTAGATCAGGCTTTAGTAGAAATCAAACAAGAGCTTGCCCAAATCAAACAGAACCAAGGTAGTGCTGCAACTACCGAACAAGTTGAACAAGTCGTACAGGATGCTTTGAAGAAATTTAATTTAAGTGACATCATCTCTCAAGACGATATTGATAAATTGATTGCATTCGCCAAGAAATATCAAAACACTTCAGCTATTGACTCACAAGAAGTATTAAATCAATTAAACAAATTGTCTGGCAGTTTAAAAAATCAATTATCTGGATTATTCAACAAAGCCCAATCTGAAGGATGGTTTGACAAGATTATTAACTTCATTAAAAGTCTCTTTAACTAAAATAAGGAAGTCTTAAGCGACTTCCTTTTCATTTGCCATACGATATATTTCAAGCATATCCATTTCATCCAACTCTTTAAATTTTCCAATTGTGCGCGTATGCTCAAAGCTGCATTTGTATGTTAATTCATACAATTCCGGTTCTGTACACTTACGTTTTAACAATCCTTGAATACTTGTCGGCATGCCGATACTTCTAAAGAATTCTTCCATCTTTTCAATAGTATTCAAAGCGCAAGATAATGTATCCGAATCATCCAAGCCAAACACACGATGTCCAAGCTTGGCAAATCGCGTTGGATTTTCCATATATACATGATTTGCCCAACTATCCCAAATGGCCGCAAGACCTGCACCATGTGCTACATTAAACATTCCACTTAATTCATGTTCCAATTGATGGCAAGCCCAATCTCCTAAAGAGCGATCTCCAGTCATGTCATTGTGTGAAACACTACCTGCCCACATAATTTCAGAGCGCGCCTGTTCGTTAGAAGGATCTTCTAAAAGAATTTTTGCGTTTTTTATGACAGTACGGACTAAACTTTCTGCCATTTGATCTACCAAATCCAATGTTTGGTATGGCGTAAAATATCGTTCCAATGTATGCATAATAATATCCGTACACCCACACATTGTTTGATATCGAGATACAGTATATGTTAATTCTGGATTTAAAATAGAAAATTTAAAATATCCATAATCACTGCTTAAACCACGTTTCAGATTACCATCTTCATTTGTGATTACGCTTGAATTGCTCATTTCACTGCCTGTTGCGGATAGTGTTAAGATACACCCCATAGGTAAAGCACCCTTCACCTTTTTCTTTTTTGCGTAATAATCCCAGACAGCACCCTCATTATAAACGCCATACGCAATGCCTTTGCTTGAGTCTAAAACGCTTCCTCCACCAACAGCAAGAATAAAGTCAACTCCTTCTTCTTTACAAATTTGAATTCCTTCGTTCACCTTTGAAAGTAGTGGATTGGCAACAACACCTCCACACAAACAATAGGCAATATTTTCTTCATCAAGTGCCTTTTTCACTCGATCCAAAAGACCGGATTGAATGGCACTTTTCCCTCCATAATGAATCAATACTTTCTTCGGATGATATTCTTGTAAAATCTTTCCAACCCTTTGTTCCTCATCTTTACCAAAATACACTTTTGTTGGTGCATAAAACTTAAATTTTTCCATGTTTACCCCTTTTAAATCTTTTTCATTGAAACAGCTTCAATCAACAAGCTAAGACCAGCCACAACCAAATAGGTCGCAATAATATAATTAATGACTAAAGCGCTTTGGAATGGCATTACCAAAAAAATAATACCTAACAACAGATTGACCCAACCTGTCAAACTTAAATATTTCGTATCGATCACTCTAAAGAAACTAAGTCTAGACCCCCAAGTAATCTTTTGAATACCATTAACCAATAGCACAAATGCAAACAAGAATGTCAATGTACTTACAGTAATTGTAACTGGCATCGTGCATAATAAACAACCTAACAAAATATTTAAGATACCACTGGCTAGCCACATTGCATCTCTAAAGAAGAAGGTTGTTGTGATATATGAATAAATTTCACATGCACCCCAAACAATCAAGCCAATGGCTGCGATAATTTGAATCGTTGTGAATACCTTTTCTGGAAACGCAAAACATAAAATACCAATAAGAATCAATACTATACTTAATATTATACTCATTCTTTTAGCCTTTTTATACCTTTCATTCCATTGTGTTGTGAATTCATCAATATAATCATAATCAGAATCAAACCATTTCATAAGTAACATCTCCTTTATGATTTCAGTATAACACTATTTTTAGCACTTTCAACGTCGTAGTGCTAGACACATTTCAAATTCTGTCTATTATTGTAAATTTATGTCATCAATGATAAACTTTTACTTGTCGAAAAAAAGGAGATTTTAAATGTTTAAAAAATACCTGATTGTGTTTTTTGTATCTATGGTACCCCTTATTGAACTTCGTGGAGCCATCCCAATCGCAGCCGGAATGGGATTACCATTTATACAATATTATATAATTGCGATTATTGGAAATATGATTCCTGTTCCCTTCATCTATTTCTTTGCCAGAAAGATTCTTGTCTGGGGAGCTGACAAGCCAGTTGTCGGAAATTTCTTTACGTGGTGTCTAGAAAAAGGTGAAAAAGGTGGTAAAAAATTACAAGCCACTGCAGGAAAAGGATTGTTTGTAGCCCTATTATTATTTGTGGGTATTCCATTACCAGGAACAGGAGCCTGGACTGGTACACTTGCTGCTAGTATCTTAGATATGAATTTTAAATCGAGTGTACTAGCCGTTATGTTAGGTGTCATTTTAGCTGGTATCATCATGGCTCTTGCGAGTATGGGATTGTTTGGAGCACTTGGAGCACTATTCTAATAGCGCTTTTTCTTTTATCTAAAAGAAAAAAGGTTTGAAAAAAATCAAACCTTACTTAAACATATTGTGCCTGAAAAAATAAACAGTCGCAATTACACAAGCTAAAATAGCTACAAAACTTGGAAACCATACAAATGGGAATGGCAACTGTACGTTCATCCCATAGAATCCAAAAATAATATTTGGGATAGCCATAACAATTGTGATTACAGTCAATTTATTCATGACAATGTTCATATTATTAGAAATAATACTCGCGAACGTATCCATCGTACCTGCCATTGTGTTTGAGTAAATGTTACACATCTCGATGGCCTGATGGATTTCAATCATTACGTCTTCCAACAAATCTTCATCCTCTTCATATAATTGAATCTGTTTTCCACGCATAATCTTACTTAATGTAACCTCATCTGATTTTAAAGATGTTGAAAAGTAAACCAATGACTTTTCTAAGCCTAACATTTCAATCAATTCATCATTTTCTACAGACTGATGCAAACGCGTTTCTGTTCGACTTGATAAGCGATCAATTTGGCGTAGACAAATCAAGAAACGTTGTGAAATACGCAATGCCAAAAGTAAGAAGAATCTTGTTTTTAAACGTGTATCCACACCTTTTATTCTACCTTGTGACATTTCTAAAATACTCCAGTTTTCATATAAACTTATTGTCACAACATACCCCTTTAAAATCACAATACCAATTGGCAATGTAGAATAGGTTGAATCAATTGAATCATCATCTTCATTTTCTGCACTTGGGTAGTCAAAGATAATCAACACTTGTCTAAAATCATCATCATAATCAATATGTGAACTTTCTTCTTCATCCAACGAAGATTTTACAAATTCAGGTAAGATTCCTATTTGTTCAATCAAAAAATTTCTTTCTTCTTCCGTAGGTGCAACCGCATTGATCCAGCATCCTGGTTCTGGTTCTGCAATTCTGCGTGTTCCATCTTCAAACGTTTTATAAAATTCTAACACAATTTGTCCTCCTTATATCTTAAACGAAGACAAATCTCATGTCTCCGAACGTATTTGTTTTTTCATAATTATAATAACTCGGGTCTGGAGACATGTTTTCACCTACTTTCATACATTAATTATTGTATCATATCCATGTCAAAATCTCGTGAATTTTCACAAAAAAATGACTAGTATAAACTAGTCATAAGGTTTGTATTCAACTGTTTCTTTGTCAAAATCAATAAATAACTGGAATGCATTACGATTTTCATCTTCATCCCAAATTTCCACAAATTTAGGAGTCACTTCAATTAAGATTTCTGTATCAATGTGTGAATATGCATTATAGCTTTGCCACAAAAATTCTTTATATTTCTTTTCAAAAATACGTCCTGGCTCATCAACAACCAAGCCTAAGCTTTTAGCAGTACCCTCTACTTGCACTCCATTAAAGCACATAGCTACTTTATCATTTTTGAACAATTGTTGTGTTTTTCTAAAGTTTTTGTCTGTCTTAAAATAAATCTTATCATTGTAGAAAACGCAACTTACATTTCTTACCATAGGATAATCATTTACACAGCTAGCCAAAGCCATGATTTTATAATCCCCTAATTTTTCATCCATAATTTTTTTTGCTTCTAAAAGTTCCATGTTTTTCCTAACCTTTCATAACTAATATTAAAACTGCAATTGATACAATAATAAATGCACTGACAATTCCAACATCTTTTGTAAGTCCTTCACTTGTATTAGACTGTGGAACAAACTGCGTGTTTCTCAACGCATTTACAAGTGGTTTGTAGATCAACATTGCACAGGCTGCATTTAATGTACATTTAATAATATTGAATGGAACAATACCTGGAAGTAACATACCGACCACTGCACTTCTTGGCATTTGGTAATAAATCGGTGTAACAATATAGTTCCATAATGTCATACTCAATGTACAGCATACAGTTCCTAATACCAAGCCGATGATAGCTCCTTTTTTAGAGTGTTTATACTTATAGATGCAGGCTGCAACACATGCGAATGTACAAGTTGAAATCACATTCATCAAAACATCTAATAAGTTTCCTCCACGGAATACGATTTCTAAAAATGAACATAAAACACTCATGATAAAAGATGTCATCGGACCATAAATAAATCCTGCAATCACAATAATGATATCTTTTGGATCGTAGCTTAGAAAAGATACGGCTGGTACAATTGGAAATTGTATCAATAAGTTTAAAACCATTGCCATCGCACTTAAGATCGCAATCGTTGTTAGTTTCTTTGTTGAACTCATAAATCATCATCCCTTCATATATCAACTAAAAAAACGTGCCTAAAGAAAATCCCCTAGGCGCGTTTAAATATACAAAAGAATATATAAAAACATCTTCTTCCATCCAGACTATACTGTCGCCACTGGAATTGCACCAGTTCATGCATAATGCTCGCGGAGTTTACCGCCGATAGGGAATTTCACCCAACCCTGAAGATTTAATTTATGCAAATTCAGTATACACTTGTTTCAAGTAAAAAAAAAGAGCAAATTAAATTGCTCTTTGTAGTATCCTTAAATCATAAGCCATGTTCTGTTCCACTTGCGTGGTGACAGTCATTTATCTATAGCATAAAGCTATCCAGCCTTCCTTTCGTTTCATTCCAGCCGGTTCCCCTACCAAATTTGGGTTTCTCGCTTGTGGGGTTTACCCGTTCCACCCTATACGTTTCCATATAGATTCGTCTCTGTGGCACTTTTAAAGTTTGTTTACATAGTTTCCCTTAGCAAACAAAACAGCCGTCAAGCAATAACTTGCCTAGACTTATTTATTCATCTAGCACAAACACTACAATCATCACAGATTGTGCGAGCATGGACTTTCCTCTAACTATCTAAGTAGCCAGCGACTGTCGATTTAATTCACTATTCTTCGCTTTGATTAAATACAGCTTTTTCCAAACGTGCAATACGTTTTAAGATATCTACTGTATTACTGCTTCCATTCACAAAATCAGAATTTACTTTTTCGTTTAAGTTTTCATTCTCACTTTGTAGCGCAAACAACTGTTGCTGTAATTCTTTGATTTTTTCTTCATAACGAGTGACTGCAGCACCTAATTCTTCTACTTTTTCATCATATTTCTGATAATCTTCAATTACCATATCTAGAAATTCATCTACTTCAGCAGGGGCATATCCCTTCAAGTCTACATGAAATTCTTTTTCATAAATTTCCTGAGCTGTCAAATTCATATCTTTTGCCATATATAAGTCCCCCTATATCTACCTAAATATTATGAATGTTTTGCACAAAAAAATCAACTCTGACTTTTCAGATTCATTGAATGTTCATCCTTTTTCATATATAATGTTCGTGATGAGCACTATTAAATATCCGAATGCAATTTCAACCATAAATACAATGCAACAAAAGAGTTATAGTTCTCGAGGTATGCGCCTCGAAAACGATATAAACGACTCTAATAAATATTATAGAGAACTCGATAAAGCTTTGATTTATAAAAAGCCAACACCCGTTCAAGTTGTTCATGTGGACTATCCAAAAAGGCAAAGAGCTAAAATCACTGAAGCTTACTATAAAACGCCTTCCACGACGGACTACAACGGCGTATATCGAGGTAAATACATTGATTTTGAAGCAAAGGAAACGAAAAATAAAACGAGTTTTCCACTCTTTATGATTCATCCACATCAAATCAAACATCTAAAAAAAGTTGTATTTCATGGAGGTATTGGTTTTTTTATTATTCGATTTAATTATCATAACGAAACCTACCTTGTTGATTCAAAACTGCTCATAGATAAAATAGAAAATATAGACAAAAGCTCTATACCATATTCTTGGTTTCAATCCCACGGGATTCTTATTCAAGAAGGATTATATCCTAGGTTAGCGTATTTAAAAGCTGTAGATGAACTCTATTTTAAGGAGGATAAGTAAATGGCCCAACCACAAAACGAACAAAATAAGCCAAAAACACAAAAGACAAACAGAAGAAAACTAGACATTTGGAATAAACTCGCCGTATCCGTCTTATCTATATTTTTAGTTGGATGCATCTCCGTATTCTTCATTCTTGTCAACATCATCAACGATCCTGACGGCATGCGCTTTTCGCAAGACGGTTTGACTACATTATCCAATTCAAGACTTTACGATGCTTCAGGCAACGTATTCTATGAACTTGGAGATGAAATTCGTGAAGACGTAACCTACTCACAAATTCCACAATCTGTAGTCGATGCTTTTTTATCAATTGAGGATTCACGTTTCTTCGACCACAATGGATTTGACTTGCCACGTTTCTTGAAATCCGCTATGGCAAACTTGAAATCTGGAAGTCTTGCTCAAGGTGGTTCTACATTGACCATGCAGATGATTGATAATGCATTTACTAAGAACCAGGAAAAGAAATTAGAAACTGAACAGGGTACGGTCACAACCGTTCAAAAATTAAAATTAAAAGTTCAAGAAATCTATCTTTCATTGATTGCTGAACAAAGCATTAATAAGGAACAAATCTTTGAATACTACGTAAACCGTATTTGGTTTGGTTCAGGAAACAATACACGTGGTATTCAAAAAGCCGCACAATACTTCTTTAACAAAGATGTATCCCAATTAAATTTAGGTGAAGCTGCCTTCTTGGCTGGTTGTATCAATGCACCAGATACATACAATCCATTAAATAATTTAAACGAAGCAAACACAAAGCTAGATCATTTAAAAGCTGCTCAAAATCGTAGAAATGTAACTTTGGAATTGATGTTGCAACATGGTTATATTACGGAAGAAGAATTTAATCTTGCTTCAAGCCAAGATTTGTCATTCTCTTTAGAATATGTAGAGCGTACAAGTGATGATCCAAATCAAGCTTATATCACACAAACACTAAGTGAAGTTATGGAATTAACTGGACAAGATCCAGCCATTATTCCAATGGATATCTACACTGCACTAAATCAAGATGCTCAAAAACAAGCTGATGAAATCTGTAATGGTAACATCGTTCAATTCCCTAACGAATATTTCGATGTTGGTTTCTCAATGATTGAAAACGATACAGGGGAAATTATTGCAGTTGGACCTGGCCGTCGTTATCACTCAGACTCCGTAAAAATTGATTACTCAACCGAACCAAATCAACCAGGTTCAAGTATGAAACCATTACTTGCCTATGCAAGTACATTTGATATCTTAGGATGGTCTACCGCTCATCAGGTAAACGATAAGAAAAAAGACTATTGGAAAAATGGTTCTTACGCTCCTAAAAACTCAGACGGTAAATACAATGGTATTATGAGTTTACAAGATGCATTAGGTGTTTCAAAAAATACCACAGCCGCTCAAGCTATGATTGATTTAGTAACAGCCAAAGGCTATGATTACTGGATCGATTATTGTAAAAAGCTTGGTTTTAGCGATGAAGTGGCTGAAGGATTTAATGAACAATACGCAATCGGTGGTTCGAGCATGCGTGCAAGCCCAATCCAACAAGCAAGTGCTTATTCAACATTTGCGAATGGAGGTAAGCGTGTGGATGCTCACCGTGTAAGAAAAGTAGTTCGTAGATCCGATAAAAAAGAATTTAAGACAAACGCTAAAACATATGATGTTATCAGTGAACAAGCCGCATGGATGATTTCGCAATTACTTGAAAAAGTAGTTTCAGGTGGTTACCAAAACTACAACGAAATTCTTGCGAGCAACTATACAGTATATGGAAAATCAGGTACAACAGACTGGCCTGCAAATAGCTATGGAATTCCTGAGGGGGTTGCCAAAGATGAATGGTCAGTAGGCTATACAAATAAATATACAATCGCTTGTTGGAGTGGATATACAACGGATGCCATCACAAACTATGGTATGTATATTACTTGGGATGATTTAAATATTGCTTCAGCATTCCATATTTCACACTACATGCTTGATTACATGCAAAAATATGCAACATATTCTGCACTTGAAAGACCTAGTGGTATCTCAGACTACAAGGGTGGATACATCAAAGATGAATTCAAATCAAAAGGTGATACAACATCTGATAACAATGATGCGCAAGATGCTTGTGAAGCTAGTGGTGGCGAATGGGATGAAGAAAACCAGACATGTAAAAAGTCTGATGATAAAGAAAGAGAAGCTTGTGAAGCCGATGGTGGTGAATGGGATTCTGAAGCTGGTACATGTAAAAAAGAAGAAGAAAAAGAAGAAACGAACGAAGCCGAAAAAACTTGTACAGATAACGGCGGAACTTGGGACGGAAGTGCATGTACATATCCTTCTACAGAACCAACAGAACCTACAGAACCTACAACACCTGAGCCAACGGAACCTAGTACTCCAGGAACAGATACTTCCACAGACAACACAACAGGCTATGTTTGGTTTGATCGAAGAAATCTCTACAATATATTCGATAGATTATAACAATGAAAGTGCTCAATTGAGCACTTTTTTTGTACACAAAAAAAACAGGGATCATTTCCCTGTTTCAAGTATTGTATTCGCAATTTGAAGTTGTTTCTCAGTTGGCGGATCAATTCCTTCTAAAGGATATCCTAAGCCAAGTTCTTTCCATTTATAAGCCCCTAGAGTATGGTATGGTAATACTTCTATTCTTTCTACATTTTTTAATTGAATAATAAATTGATGTAGTCGTTCCAAATATTTTTCATCTGTATTGATTGTCGGTACCAACACATGACGAATCCATACTGGCTTTTGAATGTCAGATAAACACTGAGCTAACTCTAATATATTACAATTTGTATGTCCTGTTAAATCTTTATGAGCCATTTCATCAATATGTTTTATATCTAATAATACTAGATCTGTAACATTCATAAGTTGTTTAAACTTAGAAAAGAATGGTTCTTCAAAAGTAAATGGTTGTCCACAAGTATCCAAAACTGTATTGACACCTTCTTTTTTAGCTAATGTAAAAAGTTCAATCAGAAAATCAATTTGGAGTAATGGTTCACCACCACTGACTGTAATGCCACCATTATCTTTCCAGTAAGGACGATATCGTAAAGCTTTCTTTAATACCACTTCTGCACTTTGATCTGGCTCTTTAGTTTTCCAAGTATCGGCATTGTGACAAAACTTACAACGCATATGACATCCTTGCATAAAGATGACATATCTTACGCCTGGTCCATCTACAAGGCCAAACGTTTCAATCGAATGAATTGCTCCTAACATAATAGCCTCCTAACTAGAAAGAGCCTTATTAAAGGCTCTTGTGACATGTACGACTAATAACATCTAATTGTTGTTCGCGAGTTAAATCAATAAATTTAACGGCATAGCCAGAAACACGAATTGTAAAGTTTGCGTATTCCTCTTTTTCTGGATGCTCCATCGCATCTTTTAATTTTTCTACACCAAATACATTCACATTCAAGTGGTGAGCGCCCTGATCAAAGTATCCATCTAATACATTCACTAAGTTATTTACTCTTTCCTCTTCAGTGTGACCCAACGCATCCGGATTGATTGTTTGCGTATTACTAATTCCATCTAATGCATATTCATAAGGAAGTTTTGCGACAGAATTTAGCGATGCCAACAATCCATTTTGTTCTGCTCCATATGCAGGGTTAGCACCTGGTGATAATGGTTCACCTGCTTTTCTTCCATCTGGAAGCGCACCTGTAGCTTTACCATATACAACATTTGAAGTAATTGTAAGAATTGAAGTCGTTGGTTCACTATCACGATATGTGTGGTGTTTTTCAATCTTACGCATAAATGTCTTTAATAACCATACGGCAATTTCATCCGCACGATCATCATCATTTCCATAACGAGGGAAATCCCCTTCGATTTCATAGTCAACAACCAATCCATCTTCATCACGAATTGTCTTCACTTTTGCGTATTTGATGGCACTCAATGAATCTACTACATGTGAGAATCCAGCAATACCCGTTGCGAAAGTTCTACGTACATCTGTATCAATCAAAGCCATCTGGCTTGCTTCATAATAATACTTATCGTGCATATATTGAATCAAATTCAAAATATTTACATATAACCCTGATAACCAATCCATCATGATATCGTATTTATGCATTACTTCATCATAATCTAAATACTCACTTGTGATAGGCTTATATTCTGGACCTACTTGTACTTTTGTCTTTTCATCTACACCACCATTGATAGCGTATAGTAAACATTTAGCTAAGTTTGCACGAGCACCAAAGAATTGCATTTCTTTACCAGTTTGCGTAGCACTTACACAACAACATACCGCATAATCATCTCCCCATACAGGACGCATTACATCATCATTTTCATATTGAACACTACTTGTATCAATACTTACTTTTGCAGCATATTTCTTGAATGGTTCTGGTAAATTTGAAGAATACAATACAGTTAAGTTTGGTTCTGGACTCGGTCCCATATTTTCAAGTGTATGCAAGAAACGGAAACAAGTTTTAGTAACCATACTTCTTCCATCCATACCTAAACCACCAACATCAAGTGTTGCCCAAACTGGATCTCCTGAGAATAATTGGTTGTAGCTAGGAATTCTAGCAAACTTAACCATTCTAAATTTCATTGTCACATGGTCAACAATTTCTTGAATTTCACTTTCTGTGAAGACACCATTCTCTAAATCTCTTTCAAAATAAATATCTAAGAATGTTGAAATACGACCTACTGACATAGCCGCCCCATTTTGTGTTTTAATAGCAGCTAAATATCCAAAGTATAGCCATTGTACTGCTTCTAATGAGTTTTTAGCAGGCTGAGAAATATCATATCCATAGCTTGCTGCCATAACTTTCATTTCTTTTAACGCCTTGATTTGTTCAGCTAATTCTTCACGCTGACGAATCACATCATCGCTCATTGTTCCATCGCCACAATATGCGAAATCTTTTTGTTTCTGCTCAATTAAATAATCAATACCATAAAGTGCAACACGACGATAATCCCCTACGATACGTCCACGACCATATGTATCTGGTAATCCTGTAACGATTTTGTTACGACGTGCTAAACGCATTTCTGGTGTGTATGCACTAAATACAGCATCATTGTGAGTTTTATGATATTTTGTGAATATTTCATGTAATTTTTCACTTGGTTTATATCCATAAGTTTCACATGCCTCTTCACTCATACGAATACCGCCATAAGGCATAAATGCACGTTTTAATGGTTTATCTGTTTGTAAACCAACAACCTTCTCTAAATCTTTATCTAAATATCCAGGGCCATAAGCAGTTAGACTCGAAACCACTTCTGTTTCCATATCCAATACGCCACCTTTGGCACGCTCTTCTTTTTGTAGTTTTTGAAGTTTTTCCCACAAAGTATTTGTCGATTCTGTTGGACCTTCTAAAAAGCTTTCATCTCCATTATAAGGTTTGTAGTTGTTTTGAATAAAATCACGAACATCTACTTCGTCCTGCCATTTACTGCCTTTAAATCCTTGCCATTGTTCTTTCATGATTGCCTCCTTCTAATGACAGTTAGTGTTATCTAACAGTTAGTTAAAGCTTACTATATTATCTTCAAGTAGTCAATTAAAAAGACCCACCGAAAAGACAAAGTAAACTTGCCCAGACGGTCGGCCTATAACATCATACTTCATGTGGTAACTCCACTTCCGTCAGTCATATGATATGCAAATCATAACAAAGAACTGTCAATTACGCAAGCGTTTTCATCAGTGACATGAATTAACCTTGTGCTTCTCCAATATTTGTCATTTTAAACCCCTCTCCATGCACTTCATGAGACTCTACAACCACAAAGAAAGATTCTGGGTCCGCTTCTTGTACAGCCTTTCTTACTTGATACATTTCCTTACTATTACATGCACACATCACCACTTGCATATCATCTTGTTTATATCCACCTTGTGCATTTAAAATCGTACTTCCCCTTTGACTTGTTTCATCAATCACCTGACAAATTCTTTTTCCATGTTTTGTCACAATAAAAGCGACCTTACCTGAATTCAAACCATAAATCATTTTATCCACTACAACCGCGAATAATAAATTTACAATCATACCATAAATCATTCCATCTACATCTTTAAATAAAATACCACCCACTAGAATAATGCCAACATCCGACAAAAAGGCAATATTTCCTAAAGATAAATGAGGCCTCAATGCCTTTACAGCCATGATGATAAAATCAGATCCTCCTGTAGATGAATTTCTTGTATAGATTATCGCATAGCCAATTCCACCAAAAACTCCCGTACATAGGGCAGCTAATAATCGATCTCCTTGGTAGACTGGAAATAATGGTGCCACATAGTCGATAATCAATGAAGATACAATCATACAACGAATGGAACTGATAAAAAACTTCTTTCCTAATAATTTGTAACAAAGTATCGCAACAGGTATATTCAATAGAATTGTTGAAAAACCAATGGGAATATTAAACAAACGATACAAGATAATTGAAATTCCTGAAAATCCTGTCATAGGAAATTTAGCTTGTACGGCAAAGTTATAGATACCAATCGCTACAAAAATACTGCCAACAAGTTCCCACATCATTTGTACCAATAATTCTCTTATCTTATTCATACTTACCTCCAAAAAAAAGAAGCGCCTAAGACCAAATCTTACAGTGAAATCACTGCACCTACGATTTGATCCTAGACGCTTTAACCACTCATCCGGTGAAGAGTGAACGTTATTTAAATGTACCAATTTATTGTATGGAACATAACCATTAAAGTCAAGAAGAATCAGCTAATTCGCCATTTGTGGGATGTTCAATGTATAGTGAAAATAGTAATATTTTAGATGAAAGGAGGCCCATTATGGACACAAAAAAGATAGGAGCCTTTATCGCATTCAATCGCAAGAAAAAAGGATATACACAAGAACAGTTAGCTGAAAAATTAGGGGTGACAAATAAAACAATTGGCTTAACTAGCAATTTGGTGACTTTGCTATAATTCTGCGTTTTATCACTTATGCGAACAACCATTCGTTTTTCAAATCTTTTAAGCGAGTGATCTTATAGATGTTTTTCAATCTAAGTAGTACGTACTGTAGCTTTTCTGTGTTATCCATTCCTTGGGTTTCTCTTTGCATGACAAAAAGAGCATTGTATCGATTTATATATTTTGATGCTACCCCTTTATATTTTTGCAGTCTTTCTTCAATCAATTTGTGGAAACTGTTCACTGTATTTAAATGATTGAATTTATCATATGACTCATGACTGATTAACACTTTCTTAGTACAGCTCTTACTTTCTAAAAGTTCGTTGTAACTGTTAGAACCATCTAGCATTACAAAAGATTTTGATTCAAGACATTCACCAAATCTTAATAAATCTATAGATGATGGTTTGCCATAATTTAATGTTCTGGCAATTGTATGTCCAAATCTCTGAATTGCAGTGATAATACATATCTGCTGATTAGACAAGCCTCTTTTTGTAGCAGGTGTTCCACGATGTTTAGGTTCTACTCCATCAATTTTAGTTCCTTTATGATTGTAAGGAGTATACTTTTCATCCATCTCAACTTCATTACCTACTGTGTATGGGACGTTCCTCAGTTCCTAGACTAACCAATAGCTTACGGCGCATATTAAAAACATTACGTTCATTCACATTGATTTTAGCAGCTGTTTCTTTAAGAGATACACCATTCAATGTATCCATGATAAGTTCATTCCATTTGGATTGGTCTTGGTGAGAATAAAAAGTAAGCTGACCGCGGTCCACAACAAAACGTTTTCCGCATTCTTTACAACGAAGCATTTGTTTACCAGAGTTGGCAAAACCGCTCTTAATTAAACGAGGATGATAACATCCGCATTTAGGACAGTATTCAAAATGATACGTATTCATTTTATTGTTTGTATCTAGGTAATCGGTGATTTCACGATCAATCTTTTCGATTTGAAAAGATTGTAAAGCAGCGATAGTATCTTGGTTTAAATATTTTGAAGTTCTTGTCATAAGTGTAGTCTCTCTTTCGTTTACACTTATACAATAAATCTTAAATAGACATCATTAATGTCAGTTATATTAACAAGTCACCAATGTATCTGTTAAGCCAAACAATTTCAATATGGGAAAACGGGCATTATATGCCTGACTTATCTTTACTTGAACCTTTAAGTAAAGAATTAGATATCACATTAAATGAACTATTAGCTGGAGAAGAAATTGTTAAAGAAGAAGTTGTGGAATATTCTGAACAAAACCTGATTCAAACCATTGATTATACAGATAAGAAAATCAAGGATGAACACAAAAAAATATCTTTATTTATTATAGGGCTTGGTATTTTTACATCATAGGGCTTGGTATTTTTACATCCCTTTGTGCATTTACTGTTTTCCCTTCTGAAAGTAGCTGGGGAAGCATTTATTCTATGATTGGCTTGTTCTTATTTGTAGTTGGCATATTTAGAGAACTAAAGATCACTTCCCTACTTAAGAAAGGATTGGCTTCAATACTTCTATTCGTTTTACTTTTAGGAGTTTTCTTTATTTTGGACCATGTCAGTGTAACCCAATTTAAACAACCACCCATCTACAGATTGACCACAACGACTGTATTTAGTGAGGATGGCAATAAAATGATTGAATACCAAAATCTATTCTATAATGTATTTCGCATCAATGCCGATACACCCAATGAATATTATCGAATTGACAACAAGAAACAATATACGATTGATACCGTTCCAACAAGTCCTTTTAATATGGATAAAAGTTCATTTGAACAACTTCAACACTACAAAAGCCAATATATTAGTGATAATAGTAATACATCCCATTTACTAAATGTCTTACCCCTATCGGAATATGGCTATGTGTTTGAAATTGATTCAAAAGGCTGTGGACTTATAATAGATTATCATTGTACAGATTGGTACAACAACGAAAACTTATATATACATAAAGCCCTAGTATACAATTCTGTATCTCTATTCAAATTGATTGATAACCTTGAATCCATCACATTTAATTTTAGTGGAAGTAGCTACACAATTACTCGTGAAGCTATTGAAAAACAGTACCCTGTGGATCAAAAGATCAATGACAATGAATTTGTATGTGAAATGATGAAATTGTTTGAAACAAAATAAAAAAACGCAAACGCGTTTTTTTATTTACTATGAATAACTTCTTCTGCACGATCTAGTGCAGCACTGATACTAGGCTGGAAATTTTCTTCTCCAACAAGCTCAATAAAGCCTGCCTTTTCCATGACCTTCATTGGTTGATCATTCACATGTGAGAATACAATCGTGATTCCTTTGGACTTGCAAACCTGAACTAAATCCTTTAATGCGTTTAGTGCCGTACTATCTAATGCAGGAACACTGCGCATACGAAGAACTAGACATGTTGTAAAATCTTTGACTACAATTTCTTCAATTACACTAGCTGCTCCAAAGAACAAGGGTCCTGAAATCTCATAAACACGAATTTGAAGAGGAAGCTTTTGAAGGTGTTCATCAGCATCGGGTGTATCCTCATCTACATATGTCCAGCCATTGACTTTTGTTTCTTCACTCATACGTTTAATGAATAATAAACAAGCAAGTACCATTCCTACTTCAATGGCTACGACCAAATCAAAGATTACAGTTAGCACAAATGAAGTGACTAAAACAATAATATCACTCTTAGGTGCTGTTTTAACTAAGTTCACAAAGGTACGCCATTGGCACATATTGTATGCGACGATAAATAGAATAGCCGCAATGGTAGGCATCGGAATCATTCCGGCATATGGCATTAAAACAACTAATACAATGACTAATGTGATGGAGTGGACCATGCCGGCAATTGGTGTTCTTCCTCCATTTTTAATATTGGCAGCCGTTCTTGCGATAGCACCCGTGGCAGGAATTCCTCCAAATAAAGCTGACGCAATATTTCCAGCACCCTGTGCAACAAGTTCCATATCCGAACGATGTTTTCCATTGATCATACCATCGGCAACAACACAAGAAAGCAATGATTCAATGGCCGCTAATACAGCTATAGTTAATGCATTCGGCAGTGCATTTTGAATGACATTTAATGATAAGTTTGGAAAATGTAAAGATGGTAATGCATTGCTGATTGTATACAGATTTCCAATTGTATTTACCTTTAAAGGCAAGAATTGAACCATCAAAATTCCTGTAATAACGGCTAAAAGTGAGCCTGGAATTCTTTTAAAGATATATGGAGCAATAATCAAGATAACTAAAGATACCACACCTACAATCACGGCATCCACATTCATTGTAGAAAAATGATGGATTACAGCCTCAAATTTTTCAACCGTCTCAATAGGCTTTACTCCCGTTGGATAGGTTAATCCAAAAAAATCTTTTAATTGCCCAATCACAATCGTAACGGCAATACCCGAAGTAAAACCTGTCGTAATGGTAAATGGAATAAACTTGATTAGACTTCCAAAATGACATAGACCCATCAAAATCAAAAAAATACCCGCAAGAATCGTGGCAACGATAAGGCCATCCATTCCATCATGCGCTACAATTCCAGCAACAATCGTCGCAAATGCAGCAGTCGGTCCTGCAATTTGTACACTGCTTCCGCCTAGTGCTGAAATGACAAAACCTGCTACGATTGCAGTAAAGATTCCGGCTTCCGGTCCAACGCCAGAAGCAAGTGCTAATGCAATCGATAATGGTAATGCGATAATAGCTACAATAATTCCAGCCGTTACATCTTTGAAAAACTGAGACTTATCATAGCTTTTAAGTGATGAAAGTAACATCGGTTTTAGTGAATTCATTTGTTAATATCCCTCTCTTTTTAACAACCTTTAAAGTATACCATAATTTAACCTTAACTTTGCAGAATTTGTATAACTAAAAAATAAAAGAAGCATTAGTAGCTG
>OLPN01001712.1_pt1 | contig 18885 bp, 14 predicted proteins | sample 1672601 | NCBI WGS metagenome assembly OLPN01 (sample SAMEA3136704, study PRJEB25190) | human gut metagenome | reverse complement strand
GACCGAAAAACCGTCTCTGCCGTCGACTCCGACGCCAAAGCCGACCGAAAAACCGGTTCTGCCGTCGAGTCCGACACCGCTGCCGACCAAGGTGCCGGAACAGACGATGCTTCCGCCGGATGAGACACCGGGACCAACGGTAGAACCGGTGAGAAACAATCAGGGACTTTATGCGGAAAATGAAGAACTCATCATCAGCTCAATTGCTTTTGAAAAAGAAGTCGATTATTATTTAAGTTATAATAATATTTACGTGTGTGATGGGGAGGCAAATTCTCTGAAAGACATCGTGCCGGATGTGACAAAATGTGAGTTTACGGTTTATTGCTATGGAAAGAAGGCAGAGGTAAAATCGGTTTCGGACGTCGAGTGGAACGAAAAAACATCAAAGGGAAAAGGCAGTTATACTTTTTCAATAACAGCAGCACTCGATGGCAAAGAGTATACAAAGACTGCTAAAATGATGCTTGGTCTGTCGCGGGACAAAACCAAAGAGAAGGTATTTGATAATGGATTTACGCTGCTTACGTTACAGGCAGATGACAGAGAGTATGGATTGGAGAGAGGTTTAGCAAAAGACCCTAATGGCGATAGTTCCCATTTCAGTTATTATTATTTTAAAGATAAAGACGTGGACACAGAGGACATAAAAGATGCAAGTACGAAAAAAATAACCGGTGTTTATGAAGATGAGAAGATAACACTGGATATAGAGAGTATCAGTGCGTCGACGGACAGTGTTATGTTCAGACCTTCGTCATATAAAAGAGGAAGACAATTCCTAGAGCTTAGTTATGTCGATGTTTATAAAAAAGTAGAAAATTACTTTTTGATAGATGCCTTTACATCAACAAAAGGAGCGGTAAAATACTGTGAATATATGGCGGGAGGCGATCAGGGCTTTATCTATGACGAAACGATAGAAGCCGGCAAATCGTTGAAGGATATATTTACGGATTTATCGAAAAATTTGAAGATATACCGCACGATTTATCGTAATGTTTACTGCGTAGATAACACCATCCGTAACGTTGTCTGGCATGATGAGCCTTATTACGAGGGAAAAGAAGATAAAGGATATTATACGTTTGACCTTGTGATAACGGTTGACGGTAAAGAGTTTAAGCAGTCGTATGTGCTTGTTGAACAGCAGAGAAAATATACGGTGTCCGGAAAACTGGAGACAGAAGATGGACAGCCGATTGCAAATGCTGAAATTTCCTTAGATAAATGGAACGGAGAATTTTGGGAGTCGAATGACGTAATTAAGACCGATGAAAAGGGTAATTTTACGACTAAACAATCAAAGGGAGAGTACCAAATTCAGATGGGAAAATCGTTTACCGTTGAGGGTGACATGCAGCATGATGAGAAGCTTCCGGTTTATAAAATGTCCGGTACGGTAAAGAGAACTGGTGCACAGACAATGGATATCCCTGACATTTGGATTTTGGCAACCGAAAATAGCAGTGTCCTTTATGGCAGTGATTTCGATGATGACAATCATTATTACAGATACCTGACAAAAGGAACCTATGTAATTTATGTAGGTGATTATGAATTGGATAGGTTTGAAGTGACCGGCAGTGAAGAACGCGATATTACGCTCGATTATGCGCGAATTTTTGGAAAATGCAGCAACACGTATTTATATAAAAATGTGGATGACGAAAACTATTCAAAATATGCTTCTGCCGCGAGTGGATGGTATGAAGTTTATCTGAAGCCGGGAACCTATCAGGTAATCGATGAAGATACTGTTATTGATACGATTGATGTGGCACTGGGTAATACAAGGAAAGATTATATCGAACATTCCTGCAAAGGAAACTTACTTGATGTATCGGGGCTTGAAATTCCGAAAGAAGTGAGTAAGACCAAATTATATGTGATTTCTGTCAAGAAAAATGGGGAACAATATAAAACAATTGGTGTTCCGACGGGGAGTAAAGAGAATGCGTTTGATTATGAATTGGATTTGCTGGATGGTGAATATGAGTTTTTCTATGCAGACACCAGCGTTGCCAAGGTTACAATCGACGGCTCCGATGTTGTGAAAGATTTAACGCTGCCGTTCAAATATGTAAAAATTAAATTGTTTGATGCCGAAAATCACGTAATTCCGTTATCGGAGGAAAACTATGTGAAAGAAACCGGAGAAACCGGAAATACATACTATCTAACGGAAGGACTGACAGGTTATTCCGCACATGCAATGCTTCCGCTCGGCTCTTATGTGTTTGGCGGAGGAAACTCAAATATACAGAACTTGCAGAATGAGACATTTACAGTTACCGAGGAAGACGATGTGGTTTCTGTGAATACACAACTGTATCGAGTAAGTGGTTATTGCAAACTGAATGGGGTTAATGTTTCAGACGATGCAAGGATAACATTCTTTGACAAGAATTCGTCTTCGACTTCCGCAGCAAATGATGTGGAGGATGGTAAATATTCTGTGTATGTATCGACGGGAGAGTATAAGGTGACAATATCCGGTTCGGTGGGAATATTAGCATCCGAGGAAATAACAGTAACCGATGCTTCCGTTGAGAAAAATTTTGATATAGAGGCTGGTAAACTGACCGGAAAACTTACATGGGAAAATGGTAGTTCCTTTACCGATTTTGATACGGATATGTGTCAGATTGGTTTGCAAAGGCAAGAGCCATATTATTCAAGCCGTTTGGCGAATATAGAACAGGATGGTTCTTTTGAAGTAAAGGACATCTTATTTGGTACCTATGAGGTGATGGTGTGTTCGGCGTATGGCAATGCGGATGTAAAAGTTGGCACAATAACAATTGACAGCAATACAAAGAGCCAGAATTTTGTGATTTCCGGATATGCAGTTCACATGAAGATAGTAGATAGTGAAGGAAACCCTATGAAGTATCAACAGTTTTCTTTCATAAATACGGAGGACGAAACGGATAGGAAATATTTTAATACCGATGACGAAGGAGAAGCTTATTTGATTGTTAGTAAACCGGGTACTTATAAAGCTATGCTTAGAAAAGAAAGTTATGGAACGGTAACGGTGACAGATAAAAATGTATCTGCGATACTTAGAAAATCTGAACCTTGACGGACAAAAACCATTGTGCTATACTAAGGTTTGACGAGGACGTCACAAGCGAAAGTTTGTGACGTCTTTTTTTTATACGATGAGCCAAAGGCATAAGTGGCAAAGGAGGTTATCAAAATGGATACAGCAATCAAATTTTTATATTTAAGTGAACCGGATATGGTTCGGGCAGGTGTGACGGATATGGATGCCTGTGTGGAGGCAATGGAAGATTTATTGTTGACTTTACATAAAGGGGACTATGTGATGGGCGGAAAAAATCACAATTCCCATGGCTGCATGGTGACTTTTCCGGATGACCCGGAATTTGAAGGAATGCCGAAAAATGCAGAGGACAGACGTTTCATGGCGATGCCGGCATATCTTGGCGGACGCTATCAGATGGCGGGGATGAAGTGGTACGGATCGAACATGGAGAATAAGAAAAAAGGGCTGCCACGCTCCATTTTGATGATGATGTTAAATGATAAAGATACGGGGGCGCCACTTGCGATGATGTCGGCAAACCTTTTGAGTTCTTACCGAACAGGGGGAATTCCCGGTGTTGGCTGCAAATATTTGGCAAGAGAGGCTGCAAAAACAGTCGCTATTATCGGACCGGGTGTTATGGGGAAAACTTCCCTTCGTGCCTTTGTCAGCGTGAGACCGGGCATTGATACCGTAAAAATTAAGGGGCGTGGACAAAAGTCCATTGATTCATTTGTTGCATTTGTCAAAGAAGAATGTCCGGGAATCAAAAATATTGTGATTTGTGATTCTATCGAGGAAGCTGTAAAAGACAGTGACATTATCAGCATGACAACAACAGTAAAAGACAGTGAGGCAGAGTTTCCTTATATTGATACGAAATGGATTAAAAAAGGTGCACTAATCAGTATGCCTTCAGCCGCTCGTTTTGATGAGGATTTCCTTGTAAATGGCTGTAAAAAGGTTGTGGACAACTACAAATTGTATGAGGCGTGGGAGGAGGAATATCCATATCCGACTTACGACCAGGTACAGATTGTAGGAAGTAAATTTACGGATTTAAAACAGATGGGGAAAATTACAAGAGAGGACATTATTGATGTGGCAGATGTGATTACCGGTGAGAGAAAAGGACGGGAAAGCGAAGATGAGATTATCGTATATTCTGTCGGAGGCATGCCGGTTGAGGACATCGCGTGGGGAGCTACTGTTTACCGCCGCGCTTTAAAAGAAGGCATTGGTGTGGAACTGCCATTGTGGGATAAACCGGAAATGGCTTAAGAGAACAAGGGGGAATTGGCATGGAGAAAAACAAAAAATTAGGATTAGGAAGTGTGGTTTCTGTTTCTGTCGGGCTTGTCATTGCGACAAGCTGTCTGGTGTCATTGGGACAGGGGGCAGGAACGGTGGGAATCCCATTTATTGGTGCGATGATTATCGCCTGTCTGCTGAATATGACAACGGTTGCTTCGCTGTCTGAGTTAAATGGTCTGATGCCAAACACGACCGGAGGACTGGCGCAGTATACGCTTGCCTGTATGGGACCGTTTCCAACCATGATTTCTATGGTGGGAGGGTATCTGATTTGTAACATTTTATCGTGTGGTGTTGAAGCATCGATTTTTGCCTATGCCATGTCGCAGACACTTCATTTGCCGATTCCCAGCATTGGCTACACCATTATCATGACGGTAATCGTTATGGTGGCAAATCTGTTTGGTGTCGATATGTTTGCTAAAATTCAGAATTTGGTTGCATTCCTTTTGGTTGGCTCGATGGTTGTTATGGGAATTATCGGTGCTTTGGGGCTTGGAACCGGACAGGTTGTTTCCCAGCCGGCAAGCATGTCAACGAATTTCTTTGATATTGTGTCGACAACTGCAGTGGCATTCTGGCTGTTTATTGGTGCCGAATATGTCATTCCAATATCCAAAGATGTTAAAAATGCCAAACGAAACGTGCCGCTTGGTATGATGATTGGACTGGTGCTTATTTGTCTGGTGCAGGCAATCATGGTATTAGGTTTTCATAATTATACGCCGTGGGCAAAACTGACCGAATCTGCCGCACCACATTTGTTATACGGTCAAAATCTTCTTGGCGGGGCAGGAAAATACTGGATGACAATGGTGGCTGCTCTGGCGGTTATCAGCACACAAAATTCAACGGTAAGTGGTCTTTCTAATATTTGTCAGGGCATGGCAAAAATGAATATGATGCCACAGTTTTTTGCCAAGACAAATAAAAGGAAAGTACCATTTTTCGGTGTAATATTTGTCAGTCTTACCATTTTGATTTTTGCTTTTATTAGTGACAGTTCCTCCTCGGCAATCTCATTTTTGATTCTGGTGGGTTCTGTATTTTGGATGATTTCGTATATCTTAGCGCATATTGACGTGCTGATTCTGAGAAAAAGAGTGCCAAATGCACCGCGTTCCTTTAAAGTTCCACTCGGTAAAATTCTGCCGCTTATCGGGATTTTAGGAACAACATACATGATTTTAAATATTTCGACCGACCCGGCAGAGCGGTTGGCTATCTGGGGCGTAACCGGAATTGCCTTTTTGATTCTTGGTATCTACTCGTTCTTTTGGATTAAATACAAAATGCGGATGCCGGTCTTTAAGAGCGTGCCGATGGAAGAAGTTATGGCAATGGAAAATGATTTGTATTATGTGATACGGAAAGAGAAGGGGATTTGGAGGTAGCCGTGTTTTGGGGGGGCGTAAATTATCAAGAAATGATTTGCATCAAGTGGGCGCTCTCGCTAAGACAAACGCGTAGGGGTATCAGCTTGCAAAATACGCAAGCTTGATACCCACGTGTTTGTACCCACTCGCTGCAAATCATTTCTTGATAATTTACGGCAAACCCAAAAAGACGGGCTGTACGTTTTTGGTAGAAATTTGTTGCTCCAAACCTGATTTAAATTTTCTTCGACAACTCTTTTTCTATGATTTGTCTCATAGCGTTGCATTTTTACGTTGAAATTAGGCTTTATCAGCAAAAATCACGTATTAATTGCAACGCTTTTCGTCGATTGTAACCTTTTTGGTTGTTTTATTTTGAAAAGCAGGCGAAAGCATGCAACGTTTTTGAACTTTTGTGAGGTTTTAGGTTGCATAAGCTTCTCTCCGGCATTTAGCACAAACTTTTTCTCGCTTAATGAACTGAGAACAAAAAATCATTCCCGGCATATATTGAAAGCAATAGTGTCAGGGGATGACTTCATGACGCAGCCATCCGGGGCGTCCGGTGAAAAAATTGCCTGTTGGGTAATCGGCTGATTTTAACTGCTAGTGTTGACAAAATGTGCTATACTTATTCTTATCATAAAAGATTGGAGTGAAGCAGCATGAAAAGCACACAGATTCTCTCGCTTTCCCTTGCCGCATGCCTGATGATTGGCTCTCTTGCCGGAGCAGGCGGGGTGCAGGCAAAAGCAAAAGCGAAAAAGCCGGTATTGTCAAAAACAAAAATGACTGCCTATATTGGCAAGACAAAGACATTGAAGGTTAAGAAAAACGGAACGAAAAAAATCGTGAAAACCAAATGGACTTTGTCTGGAAAAAAAGTGGCAAAACTGACGAAAAAGAAAAAGACATCGGTCACCATTAAGGGATTAAAAAAAGGCAGTGCGACAGTAAAAGCCAAGGTTTGGTATCAGAAGAAAGGTGCCAAAAAGAAGAAAAAAGTCACTTTAAAATGTAAGGTGAGCGTAACAAAATACGTTTCTCCTGAGGCGAAGAAAAAGGCGAACGTGTTAAATGCGACGACGAAGTATCAGCCGCTTGCTAAGTTGGCAGCGCAACACGGATTCAAGTTGGGAACCGTTGTAAACTACACAAATGTTACAACAAATGACAACTACAAAAATCTTGTGAAATACCATTTTAACAGTTTGACAGCAGGAAATGAGTTTAAGGCATATTCGCTTTTAGACCAGGCAAAATCCGCAAAGAGCAAAGATGGTATGCCGGTGATGAATTATGACAAGGCAGATACGATTATTTCATTTGCCAAGGAAAACGGAATCCAGATGCGGGGACATGTTCTTGTGTGGCATGCGTATATGTGTGACTGGTTCTTCCGCGAGGGCTATGACACAGGTAAGAAATATGTAAGTAAGGCGGTTATGCAGAAACGTCTTCAGTATTATATTAAAGAAGTAATCACTCATTTTGAAAAGAAATATCCGGGTGTAATTTACTGCTGGGATGTTGTAAATGAGGCAGTGGCAGATCAGAATGTAGGGGGTGATAACAGAAACCTGCGTAAAGATAATCAGTTTTACAAAATCCTTGGCAGCGATTATGTGGAGCAGTCGTTCCTCTATGCGAAAAATACGGTAGATGAGCTGGGTGCCGATATTAAGCTGTACTATAATGATTACAATTCATTTTACAAATCAAAACGTGAAGAAATTGTAAATCTGGTTAAGAGTATTAACAGTTATGCCAAAGACGCCAAAGGAAACGTCCGCAAACTGTGTGACGGCGTTGGCATGCAGGGATACATTGGCGGTTACGGAACTCAGAATGGCTGCATGAATGAGCAGAATATTTCGGATATCAAGAAATCGATTGAGACCTATGCAGCACTTGGATGTGAAGTTCAGGTGACCGAAATGGCAGTAAGAAACTATATGAATACAAAGGCAATACAGAAAAAACATGCGGAATTTTATAAGAAATTATTCCAGATGTTTGTGGATGTGAACGCCATTCCGGCAGACTGCTCCGGTAAATCGGCGGAAGAAATCAAAAAACTGGAGGAGAGCCGTCCGTTGAAAGCGGTTTCAATCTGGGGCTGGCAGGATGACCCGTCGCTTGAAGATAATAATTACAGTTATTCTATGAATGGACCATACTGTGGTTTGTTTACCGAGTTGTATGCGGTGAAAGATTCGTTTAAGAATGTGTATGAGGTTCTTGCAAATAAAAGAATTTAAGGGTGTTGACATTTTAAATTTTCAAGATTATAATAGCGGTAACACGTAGATGAGACGAGTAAAACGCAGAACATGTCAGAGAGAAATGCCTTGTGCTGGAAGCATTTTCATGGAAACCGTTTGAAAACTACCTCGGAGTGACCCCAATCCGGTCCGGTGACCCCGTTATCGTCAGAATGAAGCCGGGATGATTTATTACTATTTCGTCCAACAAGGGTGGAACCGCGAGAACATTGAATTAATGGCCTCGTCCCTTCGAACTATAACAGCAAGAAGGGATGAGGCCTTCTTGTATATTGAATGAAGACAGGAGGAATTGACATGAAAGTAACACTTAAAGATGGTTCAAGCAAAGAGTATTCACAGGCAATGAGCATTATTGATATTGCCAAAGACATCAGTGAAGGACTTGCCAGAGTGGCATGCGTTGCCGAGTTAGACGGCGAAGTTGTGGATTTGCGCACAATAGTAGATGGCGAACACACACTGAATATTTTGACATTTGACAGCGACGAAGGAAAAGCAGCATTCCGTCATACTGCATCCCATGTGCTCGCACAGGCGATTAAGAGATTGTATCCGGATGCCAAATGTGCCATTGGACCTTCGATTGAGGAAGGTTTCTACTATGATTTTGATATAGCACCATTGGATCGTGAGGCACTGGACAAGATTGAAAAAGAAATGAAAAAGATTGTTAAGGAAGGTGCGACATTAGAGCGTTTTACCCTGCCAAGACAAGAGGCAATTGATTTGATGAGAAAACGTGAGGAGCCGTATAAGGTTGAATTGATTGAAGATTTACCGGAAGATGCCGAGATTTCTTTCTATCAGCAGGGCGAATACATTGATTTGTGTGCCGGTCCTCATTTGATGAATACAAAACCGTTAAAGGCAATGAAGCTGATTTCTTCTTCCGGTGCTTACTGGAGAGGAAATGAGAAAAATAAAATGCTTACCCGTGTATACGGAACTGCTTATACAAAGAAAGCGGATTTGGATGCTTATCTGGAGCATTTGGAAGATATTAAAAAACGCGACCACAATAAATTGGGACGTGAGCTGGAACTGTTTACCACCGTTGATGTAATCGGTCAGGGACTTCCGCTTCTGATGCCAAAAGGTGTACAGGTTATTCAGACTTTGCAGCGCTGGATTGAAGATGAGGAAGAAAAGCGCGGTTACATGAGAACGAAGACACCTTTGATGGCAAAATCTGATTTGTACAAGATTTCCGGTCACTGGGATCACTACAAAGAAGGTATGTTTGTTCTTGGCGATGAGGAAAAGGATAAGGAAGTATTTGCCCTTCGTCCGATGACCTGTCCATTCCAGTACTATGTTTACAAGGCAAGCCAGAAATCCTATCGTGACCTGCCATGCCGTTATGGTGAGACATCAACATTGTTCCGTAATGAGGATTCCGGTGAAATGCACGGCTTGACTCGTGTGCGCCAGTTTACAATTTCTGAAGGCCATTTGATTGTGCGTCCGGACCAGATGGTAAAAGAGTTTAAGGATTGTATCGCTCTTGCTCAGTACTGTTTGCAGACACTTGGTGTTGAGGAAGATGTAACGTATCATCTGAGTAAATGGGATCCTGAAAACCGTGAAAAATATATCGGCGAGCCGGAAGTTTGGAATGAGACAGAAGAAGATATCCGCCAGATTTTGACAGAACTGAATATTCCATTTACTGAGGATGTCGGAGAGGCCGCTTTCTACGGACCAAAAGTAGATATCAATGCGAAAAATGTATACGGTAAAGAAGATACCATGATTACTATTCAGTGGGATGCCCTTTTGGCTGAACAGTTTGACATGTATTATATTGATGAAAATGGTGAGAAAGTACGCCCATACATCATCCACAGAACATCCATTGGATGTTATGAGAGAACGTTAGCATGGCTGATTGAGAAATATGCCGGTGCATTCCCGACATGGCTTTCACCGGAGCAGGTACGTGTTCTGCCAATTTCCGAGAAATATCTCGATTACGCAAACAGCGTGGAAGAGAAATTAAAAGCGAATGGCATCCGCTGCAGCGTGGACAGCCGTTCCGAAAAAATCGGTTACAAGATTCGCGAGGCAAGACTTCAGAAAACACCGTATATGCTCGTTGTTGGGCAGAAAGAAGAGGAAGAAGGCGTTGTATCCGTTCGCAGCCGTTTCAAAGGAGACGAGGGTGCACAGTCTTTGGATGCGTTCATTGATGACATTTGCAAGGAAATCCGTACGAAAGAAATTCGTAAGGTAGAAGTGACACCGGAGAGCAAATAAGCAGGAGGTTTGTATGCAGCAGAATAGACAGACAAATGCAAAAGCGATTGCGTCGTTAGTGCTTTCATGTGCTTCGATGATTTGTTGTATGCAATGGTCCATTTCTTTGGTAATGGCAGTGCTTGGCATCGTATTTGGAATTTTGGGACTTCGGGATGACAATCCGAATCAGGAAGATGCAGCAATTGCCGGTATCGTTGTGGGAGTGGCAGGGGTCATCCTTGCCATTGTCGTGGCGGTGCTGTTAATTAAAATTACAAATAATTCGTCGATGCAGCATCTGGAACAGACAGCATCCTTTTTCGCCCCATACGGCATGATATAGAAATGGAGGTATCTATGACAGATATAAATCGGCACAGAGGGCTTGCAATTGCCTCTCTTATATTAGGTGGAATTTCCTGTTTTTGCTGTTTTGGAACAGGTATCGGCGTAATCCCTGCCGCAATCGCCCTTGTCTTTAGTATTATCGCTGTGGCAAAAGGTGGTAAAAATGCGAAAAAATTAGGAATCATTGGATTGATTTTGAGTGCCATCGGTCTGGTTTTAAATGCCGTGATTTTGGCATACGGAATCTGGATGATTCGCTGGGACCACATGACAATTGAAAATCTATCCTCAATTCAGAACTTAAATCCTGCAAACGAAAAAGACATCATCGAATGGCTTCAGCAGTTTATTAAGGTTGATATATCGGGGATGGTAAATTAAGTGGGGAGTGCGTGTTATTGTTTCCGTAATTGGGCAGAAAAGCTTTGTATCTCGTGGGTCTACGTTCCACTTCGGTCCGCGCAGAACAGAGGTTCCCCGAACCTCTTGCGCCGCTTTCGCTCGTTGAGTACGTAGCGGTATGGGCGCTGAAACTACCAGCGCTACATACCGACGTACTCAAAACCCACGAGTTTCAAAGTTTTTCTGCCAAATTACTGGAATTCAATAAATGGCATCCCCCCAATCATTTGTTGCCCTGCCTTAATACCATGGCTGATACTTTGTATGTAAGCGTGTGTGGTCAAGTGATTGCTGCTGGTTTTTCAGGAATCCAATAAATGACCTTAATTCAATTTATAATGATTGCGCTGCAAACACATCGGGTATCAGACACGCGTAGTCTGCGTGTCGATACCCCTGTGCGTTTGCTAAGCGGGAGCGGCGCAAGAAATATAAATAGAATTAAGGCCATTTACGGAAACTGAAAAAAGTTACCAGCAATCCCTTGACACACACCACCTTTCTATGGTACACTACCAAAGGTGTAAAAAGCAGAGTTATCCACTCTCACCTTGCCGTATAACATTTGTTATCACACGGTATTGGTTCACATCTATTATAATGATAGGAAATGTTTTACGTGGATAGCTGGCTTTTAGAAACAGCTATCTTTTTTTCATTTAGGAGGTAAGAACAATAAGCGATTTAATGATTAACGAGCAGATTCGCGACAGAGAAGTTCGTGTAATTGGACCAAATGGAGAACAGCTTGGCATTATGTCAGCAAAAGAAGCATATTTCAAAGCAAAAGATGCAGGACTTGATTTGGTAAAGATTGCACCGACTGCAAAACCGCCGGTATGTAAAATTATTGACTACGGCAAGTACCGCTATGAGCAGGCTCGTAAAGCAAAAGAAGCAAAGAAGAAACAGAAAACCATCGAGACAAAAGAAATCAGACTTTCGCCAAACATTGATACCAATGATTTGAACACGAAAGTAAACCAGGCAAAGAAATTCCTGCAAAAGGGAGCTAAAGTAAAAGTCTCACTCCGATTCCGTGGTAGAGAAATGGCTCATAAAGATGTAGGGAGGGAAATCCTGAATGCGTTTTTTGAAGAATTAAAGGACGTTGCTTCCGTCGACAAACCTGCGAAGATGGAAGGAAGAAGTATGGTAATGTTTTTATCAGCCACAAAATAATAACGGAGGAATAATATCATGGCAAATCAGAAAATGAAAACAAAAAGAGCTGCTGCAAAGCGCTTTAAAGTTACCGGTACCGGTAAATTGAAAAGAAACAAAGCATACAAGAGTCATATTTTGACTAAGAAGACAACAAAGAGAAAAAGAAATCTCAGAAAGTCTGCTCTTGTAGATGAAACTAATGTAAAAACAATGAAAAAGATTATGCCATACAGCTAATGGCGAAGGAGGGAACTGACAAATGGCTAGAATTAAAGGCGGAATGAACGCAAAGAAAAAACATAAAAGAGTATTGAAACTGGCAAAGGGTTACAGAGGCGCAAGAAGTAAACAGTATCGTGTTGCAAAACAGTCTGTTATGCGTGCGTTGGAAGAGTCCTATACAGGTAGAAAACAGAAAAAGAGACAGTTCAGACAGCTTTGGATTGCTCGTATTAACGCAGCAGCTAGAATGAATGGTCTTTCCTACAGCAAATTTATGTATGGTTTGAAACTTGCTGAGGTAAACGTAAACCGTAAAATGCTTTCTGAGATGGCAATCAGTGATCCGGAAGGTTTCGCTTCTTTGGTAGAAGTAGCAAAAAGCAAATTAGCTTAAGTTTTATCTGTTATAACAAACAAGTACAAAAAGGTATCTCATTGTGAGGTACCTTTTATCTTGCAGTAAAAGTGAAACATCACGATTAATGGAAAGGAAATGAGGGAAATGAGTCAGACGCATAAGCAAAAAATAGCGGCATTGCTTGCCGTAACCTTAATTTTGTGTGACCTCATGAGCGGGAGTCCTGCCCATTTGCAGGCAAGACAGAAGAACAATCAGACGGAGTGGAGTGAAGAGCCAACGCCTGAACCGACAGTAGAACCGACTGCGGAGCCAACAGAGGAGCCGGAGCCAACAGTTACGCCACAGCCAGCCGAAACTCCAAAGCCGGTGGAAAAGTATGAACTGGTATCGCCCCACGCCAAATACTATAAAGGCGGCATGAAGGGGATTCATTACCGAAGGGTTAAAGGGAAAAAAGTGTATCACCTTTACTCATATACGACGGATTCGGTAAAACTTGTTATGTCACAGGCATCAGCTTTCGAGGTTTACGGAGGTACTTCGAAAAAAGAAGTAAAAAAGAAGTTAGTTACCGTATCTTCCTCCGGGGTGGTAAAATGTAAGACAAAAAACAAAAAAATTTACACGCTCTTAAAGGCAACGTCCAAAGTGACAGGCAAAAGCTGCTATATTTACATTTATTTTAATGAAAAAATTAAGAGCAAAAGCGGCAGCAAAATAAAGTTATGGGAAAAGAAAAAAGCGACAGTTTCTTTTAACTATGCCAAAAAGAAATTGTCTTTTGAAATAAAGAATAAAAAGATTGCAAGTATCAATAAAAACGGGCGTATTACGGCGAAAAAGAAGGGTACGACTTACCTTTTCGTAAAGGTGAAAGATTCGGATAAGAACCAGTGCAGGATTAAAATTGTTGTAAAAGAAGAGCCGTGGATTGTCAGTGAAAAGGATCAGAAATACGACTATGCAGAGATGACAAGAGATTTGCGTAAGATTGCTCACAAATACCCCGGAAAAACCGGGCTGTCGAGCCTTGGCAGGACATATGACAACAGGGAAATCTGGTGCCTGCGTGTGGGAAATCCTTCTGCGGCAAAGAAACTTGTGATTGATGCGGCAATTCATGCCAGAGAGTGGAAAAATACACAGGTCATTATGCGACAGACCGAGGAAATTCTTCGGGAATATGGTGAGCACCGCGCAAGATTCCGTTCGACCTGCCTTTATATTCTGCCGATGGATAACCCGGACGGTGTGACAATTTCGCAGTATGGGGCAAGTGGAATCCGCAATGCAAAACTTCGCAAGAAAATACAGAAGATAGGGTATTTCAATACGTGGAAAAATAATGCCAGAGGGGTTAATATTAACAATAATTTCCCTGCCGGTTTTTCAGCAGATAAGAAAAAGAATAAAAAGAAGGGGAAGAAAAGGAAACCGGATGCCACAACATATACAGGAAAAAAGGCAGCGAGCGAAAAGGAAACGAAGGTATTAATTTCTTTTATTAAGCGGATATCGCCAAAGACGGTGTTGAATCTCCATTCGACCGGCAGTATTTTATACTGGGATTTTGATGTATCTTCGCCACTGCATGAAAAGCAGTACAGGTTAGCAAGTGAAATAAAAAAGAGAAATCATTACCGAATGATGCCAAAGAGTTCGAGTACAGAAGAACACGGAGGCTTTGCGGACTGGCTTGTGTACGAGAAGAAAATTGTGAGTGTTACGGTAGAAACAGGGACAGTGCCATGTCCTTTGCCGCACTCTCAGTATAAAAAGATTTATAAACGAAATAAAAAGATGTTTCGCTGGTTTATGCTATCTTATTAAACAGGTAATTGGATACGAAAAGGAAGGTGCATTAAAATGGAACGAACGAGAAGACTGCGGATGAACGAACGAGTGAGAGATATGGTGCGGGAAAATCATGTCCGGGTGGACGAATTGATTTATCCGATTTTTGTAATAGAAGGAGAAAATATTTGTGAACCGGTAGAGTCGATGCCGGGCATCTGCCAGTATTCGATTGACAGACTTCATGAAGAACTTGACCGAGTGCGTGAGACAGGGATTCCGGCAGTTTTATTGTTTGGTATTCCGGCACACAAAGATGAGCAGGGAAGTGGTGCGTATGCCGAAGACGGAATTGTGCCGCAGGCGATTCGCTATATTAAGAAAAGTTATAAGGAACTCGTTATTATTGCGGATGTCTGTCTGTGTGAGTATACGTCACATGGACACTGTGGTCTGATTTGCGATGGGGAAGTTTTAAATGATGAAACGCTTCCGCTATTGGCAAAGGCATCTGTTGTGTATGCCAAAGCAGGAGCAGATATCATTGCACCGAGTGATATGATGGATAAACGTGTTGAGGCAATCCGCAAGGCTCTTGATGAAGAAGGCCTATATAATACGCCAATTATGTCCTACAGTGCAAAATTTGCGTCGGCATATTATGGACCATTCCGCGATGCCGCACATTCGGCACCGGGATTTGGTGACCGGAAAAGTTATCAGATGGATCCGGCAAATGGAGAAGAAGCTCTGCGTGAAGTAGAGCAGGACATCAAAGAAGGTGCGGATTTAATTATTGCAAAACCGGCGATGGCGTATCTGGATGTGCTAAAAGATATTTCCATTCATTATAATATTCCGATTGTGGCGTATAACGTCAGCGGAGAATATGCGATGGTGAAGGCAGCTGCGCAAAAAGGCTGGATTGATGAAAAACGAATTGTGATGGAGCACATGATTGGATTTAAGCGTGCCGGTGCAAAAATGATTATTACTTATCATGCGCTTGATGTAGCTCGGTGGCTTAAGGAAGAACAAAAGGAGCAGTAACCATGATTTTTGGCTATGTTGGAATTTGCTATAAAGAAGCACCACTTGCCCTGCGCGGGCAGGTGGCGTTACCCGACTCAAAAAAAATTGAATTATGGGAGCGGCTTTCTGTCATTGGCTTAAAACAATGTGTGATTGTCTCGACCTGCAACCGCAGCGAGATTTTCTATTTTTCTCATTCGGATGCGGTGACGGGGGAGCAGGTGCAGTCCTGCTACCAGGACATTTTCCCGAATGTTTCGTTTGGGGATTACTGTAAGAAAAAAGAGGGCAGTGAGGCGGTTTCTTATTTGTTCCGCGTGGCGGCAGGCTTGGAATCGTTAGTCGTAGGGGAAGACCAGATTTTAGGGCAGGTTGTTGAGGCGATGGATTTTGCCAGGACCATGGGGCACAGCGGCAAAGAATTGGAGCGCATTGTAAGGGATGCAGTGACGTGTGCCAAGTGGATTAAGACGAATTACCGCATCAGCGAAAAGCCGCTGTCAGTCAGTTATATTGGCGTGAAAGAACTGCACCGTGCCGGTGGTGTTAGCGGGAAAAATATTCTTGTGATTGGAAGCGGGAAAACGGCGGCACTTGCTTTGACATATTTGTTTGAATACGGAGCAAAAAAGATTTATCTGTGCAGCCGGACGTTTGCGCACGCAAAAGAATTGTTAGCGGTACATGAAAATTTGACAGTGGTGGATTATCATGAGCGTTATGATGCGATGAAACGGTGTGAAACGGTTGTATCAGCAACGTCATCGCCGCATCTGGTTGTTTTGTACGATAAATGGAAAGAGACGGGTGTCACACAAATGCAGTTTTTGGATTTGGCATCACCGAGGGATATTGACAGCCGGTTACAAGAAGTTCCGGGGGTGCAGTTGATTGATATGGATACGCTGCAGAAAATTACCGAAAAAAATCAGAATGAGCGGGAAAAACTGGCGGCAGATTGTGAACAGGTTATTGAGGAAAAGGTGCAGGAGACGATGGAATGGCTTTTATTGAGCCGTGTGGATGGCACGATTGAGACGCTGCAGAAACGGTGTTCACAGATTGAGACGGACAGTTATGAATATTTAAATCGAAAAATTCCTCTCAATCACAGAGAGCAGAAATTATTGAAAAAGGTGCTTCATGCTTCTTTGCAGCGCTTGATTCGTGAGCCGATTCAGGAATTAAAGCAGTTGGAGGACGAAGAAAAGCAGAAAGAGTACCAGAATATCTTAAAAACATTATTCCGAATGTATGAAGATGAATAAAAGTATAAGCGTAACCTTATACTTTTATTAAAAAATGCTATAAGTAAAACATTATAATATTAAATGGAATATATTTACAAAGTTATGCCTTGGTGTTACAATAATCTCAAAGAGAGGGATCGTATACGAAACAGGGGTTGTTTACGGGGCGGTTTCAAAAACAAAAAATGATTGGAGGACACAAGGTTGAAAAAACAGTTTTGTAAAACAATGAGTTATGTGATGACGGCAGCATTGCTTCTTGGCGTGTCAATGCCATCTTCACCGGCAGCAGCAAAGAAAAAGGCACCGAAACTTAGCACAAAGAAAGTAAGCATTTCGGCTGGACAGAAAAAGACGATTAAGCTGAAGAATGGAAAGAAAGCAGTTTGGTCCATTAAGTCAGGCAAAAAGGTTGTTAGTCTTTCGAAGAAAAAGAAAACAAGTGTGGTAGTAAAAGGTAAGAAAGCTGGAAGTGCAGTTGTATTAGCGAAAGTCGGAAAGAAAAAACTGACCTGCAAAGTTACTGTTAAGGCAAAGAAGCCGGCAGTTACAAAAGCACCGGCAGTTACCACTGCACCAAACACGAATAAACCAAGTACGGCACCGACAGCAACACCAACAGCTGTAGTACCGACAGCAACACCAACAGCCGTAGTACCGACAGCAACACCAACAGCTGTGGCACCGACAGCTGTACCAACAAATACTCCACAGCAGGGAGAGGCTGTTAAGAATATTGTAATTGATTTGTCTAAAGTTGGTGATACAGAGTTTACTGCTTCGCCAGCAAAAATTGATTTTAGTAAACAGTTAGATTCCCGCTTTGATTTGAGTTATTTCAAGGAAATTAAAGTTGATTATGAACTTACATTTGATGGAGAAGATACTTCTAAAATGACAGGCGGCAAGATTGCTTTGGCTGGTTCAGAGGCTTCCTTGACAGGATATGATGATGGTGTGGCATTTACTTATGATATGATGCCGAATACTACATCTGTGACGATTCCATTTGATGAAAAACTGAGTGGTAGTGCTGTCGGAATTAACATTCAGCCAATGGATAAAAATGCCAGCTATGGTTGGCCGGAAACGTTGAAATCCGTTAAGATTACAAGCATTGTATTTGTTGCCAGTGCAGGAGCTACTTATCCGGCAGCAGGAGCAAGCAAACCAACACCAAAACCAACAGTAGCACCGGAATTTGTATCTTCTGAGTTCAAATATGATGGTCTTGACCAGAGTTGGATTGACAAAAACATTGACCCAGAAAAACCGGTTGTTGCATTGTCATTTGATGATGGTCCGGGAGGTTATTCGGAATTTGTTGATTATGGTATGCAGATTCAGAAGGCTTTGACAGCAGCAGGCGCTCATGCAACATTCTTCTACATCGGTGCTCATATTGAGCATGATGATGAGTCCAGAAATGAAGTTCTTGCAGCGAAAGAGGCTGGATTTGAGGTGGCAAACCATTCTTATGATTCCAATGGGTTGAATAGCGTAGGACCAGAAGTGATTAAAGAGAAAATTGCTAAGACAGATGAGCTTCTTTCGGAAATCACCGGATACAAACACTTCTTGTTCCGTGCGCCAAACGTTGCTTATAGTCAGGCGATGTATGCAGTAATCGAGAAACCGTTTATCGATGTATCGATTTGGAGTCAGGATTATCAGAATTCGACAACGAAGGATAATTTGGTAAACAATGTAATCAATAACTTAAAAGATGGCGGTATCATTAACATGCATTCCGTTCATGAAAAAACAGCACAGGCAGTTCCGGAAATTCTAGAGCAGTGCAAAGACAAAGGATATCAGGTTGTTAGTGTTTCTGAATTGTTTGCTATTAAAGGCAAAAAGCTTATGACAGGTGTGAAATACAATAACGCTGAGTAAGATTTGAAAATGGATTGTTGAAAAGCAGGGCTGTTATAATAAAATAGTCTAAAGATGGCAAAAGAAGTTTGTTCGTTATTAACGAATGGAACTTCTTTTGCTATTTTTATTTTATACGCAGACATATGCCGCTCTTTGGTTG
>OLPN01001699.1_pt1 | contig 18988 bp, 21 predicted proteins | sample 1672601 | NCBI WGS metagenome assembly OLPN01 (sample SAMEA3136704, study PRJEB25190) | human gut metagenome | reverse complement strand
GATTAAATCAAAATTGTAAAGCAAAATTATTTCAAACTCACCTTAGAGTTATGAGTAATTTTACTTAAAAATATAATATTAAAAGTTCAATAAAGATTTTTACCATTTTATTTTATTATACTCATTTAAGAGTTCTGTCCCCTTTAAATAATTTATGGATTTAACATATAATATTTTTCCTAATAAATGATCCTTATAATATTTATTTTCGAATCCAACCTTTTTTCTATGTTCTTTCAATCCATATTTTTTTATATAATATAATTCCTGCCTAATCTCTCTAATATATTTTCTAGGAACATTTATAGTATTATTATTAACAATTAATCCCGTAACTTCTTGTCGACTACCTCTATTAGCAAATCTTGTTTTTTTCTCGTTAATTACAAAACCACATTCATCTATTATATTTTTTAAACATTCTAACAATTTGTCATTTATAACTTCTTTATTTCCTGAAAATGTAATATCATCTGCATACCTTGTATATTTTATATTTAATTTTTTAGCTAATCCTTCTAGTCTTATATCCATCATAAATGCTACAATATTAGATAGAATTGGACTAGTTGGTGCACCTTGTGGAAGTGAATTTTTATACGTGACTAATTTTGTTAGGCAAAAAGAAACGTCATTACTATATCCACATAAATATTTAAAAATATAATATATTCTATTTCTATGAATAGAAGGAAAGAAATCTTTGAGATCAATATTTAAAATTTTTTCCTTGTTTAAGTGCTCTTTTGCATTTGTTTTTATAGATTTATTTTTTACAAATCCATATGCTTTTTCGCTTATTGTAATGTTTTCTAATATTTTTTCTTTTATTAGTTTTTGTACTTCTTTTAATTCTCGTTCTGGCATGGAGATTTTTCTTTTTCCTCCACTTCTTTTTGAGATATCAAAATTATGATATTTTTTTTGACTATTATTTATCATTTTTTTTAGTGTATCCCATTTAACTCCTAGTACATTGGACATTTGATATGTATTTAATATTATTGGTACTCCTATTTTTATGGAGTTATAAGCAGATTGCTCTAAATGTTCTTTTTCACTATAATTTAAATCTAATTTTTCTATTTGTTTTAAAATTTTTTCAAAATCATTCATTAATATCCCTGCCTATTCTTGATATAACTTTTTAGCATTTAATTTATGTTTAATTGGTTTTGTTTAGAAAAATCACCTGGGTGATTTTATACCAATTAAATGTAAATTAAATGTTAAAAATTACTTATTTATAAATTTGAAAAATTTAGTAAATAAGTAAATAAAACTAGATACCTAATCACTACATAAGCGACTCGCTTATACTTCCAAGGATTTTATATACTTAAATTGTTGTTACATTTTTTCTTAAATTCATTTAGAGCTTTTCTACTTAATTGTTGATTTATTTTCTTAAATTGTCGTATAACATTTTTATCTGCAAATTCTAGAATACTATCAACTTCGTATCTTATTATACCATTTATTTTGAATTTTTCAAGTATTTCTTCTGCATCTTCGTTTGTATCAAGTCCTAATAGTTTTGTTATTTGGTTTATTTTAATGTAATAAGAATTAAACAATAATAATAACATTTTAAATTCCTCAAAAGTGTATATATCTTTGTAATAAAACTGTTTATAATAGTTCAATATTTCACTATATGATTCTTTTATTAGTTTTTCTTTTTTTTTCTGCATTACAAGACAATTAATATCTCTATTAAATGGTGGTATCCAATCTCTATTATCTCCTAGATCATTTCTCCATAACATAGAAATATTATTATTAGGAGCTATTCCATTTATTGCAATCATTGCTCCTGTGTTATTATAACCAAATTTAAAATCTGTATTCTTACATTTATTACATCTATCCTCGATATATCTTATTATATTATCTTCTTTGCATTTTTCTATGTATGAATTTTCAATAATAATATTTTTGTCATATATTTCATATTTATTATTTCTTATTTTTTTTATGTATTTGTTAATATTTTTTATTGCATTATTTTGCCAAATACATCCTATTATCTTTATATTTTTATTGTTATACTTGTTCTCTATCTCTTTTAATATATCTATTATTGTTCTTCCGCTTCCAATGTAGTCATCTATAATCATAATAATTTCGTTGTCTTTTATATATTTATCTTCTATTCCTTTATTTTTTGAATATTTTATAATATTTTTAGGCGAAAAATAACCATACTTTACTAAATTTGAAACTATTGAATGATTACTACTGTCTATATCTTCTTTAATTATAACATATTTTTCCTCAGGATACTCTCTGATGATTTTTTCTATAGCAGTATTTATGAAACTTATTATTTCACAATCTTTATAACAATTAACATTTTTAATAACTTCTAATAATTTATTTTTATTTTCTTTAGTTTGTTCATTCAAAAGTACTTTTTGTAATAAATTAAACAATATTTCTTTTTCTTCTGAAGAATATTTGTTGATTTGCATATTTTTAACAATATCATTTATTTTTTGTTCTAATTGCCATTTATAGATCTTTTTTCTTTTCATATTATCTCTCTCTTATTTTATTGCATTTTGTTTTATTATATCACTATTTGTGAAATTTTGTATTTTCATATCTCATAATCCCACAAACTTAATTTTCCTTTTGCGTCTATTTGTTTATCAAACACTTCTACATTTTCAAGTTGCCAACCATAATTTTCTTTAAAAGAACTCTCTGTATAAATGTCTTTATTCTCTTTTAACAGCATCTCTTTAAAATCTGGTGACATCTTTATACAATCGGTCAATGTTACTTTTCCTAAAATTTTTCCTGAAGGCAAATCCTGCATAATATATTTTGATAATCTTTTCATTGCTTCTTTATCTATTCCTTTTCCTGCATGTATTAATAAATCTCCTCTGTATTTAGTTTGCCAACTTCTAAATTCAAATCTTTTGTCACCTTGCATTATTAGTGTTGCCCATGGTTGTTTTATTGTTAATACTTTCATATTTTCTCCTATTTTTTCTTTGCTATCACATTAAATATATGCAAATGTTTCATTTTACCTAATCCAGTGAGCATATCTTTTTCTATCTCTTTAAAGCAAATAATTTCAAAATCAGTAAATAGTTCTAGTACTTGTTCTTTGGTAAAAAATATAATTTGAAAATTTCCTGCATTCCACTCATCTTTTACGCCAAAAAAATTTCCTATAAAATATCCTTTATTTGATATGCTTGTTTTTATTTTATTCCATAATTCTTTAAATTTATCTTTTTGACAAAATGGTAGACTATAATTAGCTACAATTAAATTGCTTTTTTCTAATTTAATGTTTTCAAATTTTTGTTTTTGGAATCTAAAGTTTTTTAATTCTTCAGTATTTAATCTTTTGGATATTCTTGCTTCTACATCTTCTCTATCTATCGCAAGTACATTCCATCCTTTTTTTATTAGATATCTTGTGTCACTGCCTGCTCCACATCCTAATTCTATTGCTTTTCCTGGCTCGACTTTAATATTTTCAATGAAAAATTTCACATTTTTTCTTGGATAGTCAAATGTAGTATTATCATAATATTTTTGAGTTTTGTTCATTAAATTTTCCTCTTTTTTTAATTTTTTTGTTAAATATTATTTTAAATCATTGTTTATTTTGTGTATTGGAAATTTATTTTCTTTTAAAATATTTTTTACTGCTCCTGGCAATAATGGATATTCATCTATCTTTTTCAAGTCAAGCCATTCATATTGTAAATAATCTTTGCCTTCAATATTTTTCATTGTATATTCTATTTTTTTGTCTTCTTCGTCTGTAAATTCTATTTTATGTATAAACATTATTTCGTGGTATTTTGAACCTTTCATTTCAAAAAAGTTTTCAATTGTCGCAATATATCCTGTTATTTCTATGCCCTTACCTAATTCTTCTTTTATCTCTCTTTTTATTGTGTTTGCTGAGTCTTCTCCTATCTCAACTCTTCCTCCTATTAATGCATAATGGTTAGAATTAATATTTCTATGTGCTAATACCTTGCCATTATGAATTATTACTCCTGCTGCTCTTACATTTAGTTTGTAATCTTCTACATCAATCGTTATATCCATTTGATTTTCTCCTTTCTTTTCCACAATTATACCACTTTATGTGTATAACTTTAATTTTTTTAATTCATATAGTGGATTATTTGTAAAAATAAATTTTTGTTTTTCCCCAGAGTCATTTGTTTCAGTGTATTTATTTATTCTTTCTTATTTTTGCTACAAAGAATCCTTCGTATAAATCTGTTGGTTTTACGCATAAAGTTCCTGGAATTTTTGTTGGAAGTATTGGTAGTTCTTCTATTCCTTTAAAATTTATAGGTGCAATTTCTGCATTTCCGCCTTTTATGGCTGTTGAAACAACTTCTTCATTTTCACATTCTAAAATTGAACATGTTGAGTATACCATTTCGTGTCCTGGTTTTAATAATTTTATTGCTTTGGCTAATAGTGTTTTTTGTGTCTTTGATGACCTTTCTACTAGTTGTTCTGTAAAGTATTTGTCTATATTTTGGTCGTTAAAGTCTAGTGTTCCACTTCCACTGCATGGTGCGTCTAATAAAATTTGATCAAATGAGAAAAAGTCGTCTATAAATCTTGAGTCTTTTGGCATTATGAATACACATGTTGCTCCTTGTTTGTCTACATTATATTTTAGTCTTTCTGCTCTGATTTTGTTTTTTTCACATGCTGTTATGTGTGCTTTGTTGTTTGTAATTGCTGCTATTTGTGTTGTTTTTCCTCCTGGTGCTGCTGCCATGTCTAATATGTCGGTTCCTTCTTTTGGTTCTAGTATTATTGGTGGTAACATTGATGATAAGCTTTGCAAATAAATTTTTCCTTCTTTATATATGTCCATTTGTTGTATTGTTTTTTCGTCTTCATTTTCTATTATTAGTGCTTCGTTGCTCCATTTTACTTGTTTATATTCTATTTTTTCTTTTTCTAATTCTTTTTTTATTTCTTCTATATTGCTTTTTATTGTATTTATTCTAAGTGTTGTTTTTCTTTTGCTAGAGTATCCCTCTACTATTTCTTTTGTTGTTTTTTCTCCATATTGTTTTTCTAGTAATTCTTGCAAAAATTTCATTTTTTCACCTTCTATATTAATTCTTTTATTGATTTTTCTTAATTTTTTTATAGTTAGATATTATCATATAAAGCTTGGTATTACAAGTTGATTTTGTTTTTTGTACATTTGTTTAATTTTGTTGGTATTTTTTATTGTTTTTGGCATATAATGTATATATAAACAGATTTAATATTAGATATTATTTATATTTATTTTTTTAATATTATGTAAGATTTTTCGTAATTTTCTTTAAAACTCTTGACAAATTTGATTTTTAGGTTGTATAATAATTAAGTCAACACATTACATCGCGGGGTGGAGCAGTTGGCAGCTCGCAGGGCTCATAACCCTGAGGTCGGTGGTTCGAGTCCATCCCCCGCAACCAATTCGGAAGTTTTTACCTGAAGGGATGTCCCTTTAAGAGTAATTTTTAATACAGAGATTTTACTAGAAATAGTAAGGTCTCTATTTTTATTGTTTATAAATCACTTTCATACTTTTTAAATTTGCCCTTCGCAAAATTTGAAAACATGGAGGTGCATATTATAGGAGATAAAGAACAACCCAATTATTATGCAATAATACCTGCAACAGTTAGGTATGACAATAATTTAAAATCAGCTGAAAAATTATTATATGGAGAAATAACAGCACTAGCAAATAAAAATGGTTATTGTTATGCAAAAAATAAATACTTTGCAGATTTATATAATGTAACCACAGTATCAGTTAGTAGATGGATTTCACATCTTCAAGAAATGGGTTATATAGAAACAGAAGTCGTAAGAAATGAAAATAAAGAAATAGTATCAAGGAAAATATATATTCCACATATACCCTATATACAAAAAAGACAATACCCCTCTTATCAAAAAAATCAATACCCCTATGTACAAAAAAATACACAGGGTATTAACAAAAATGTTAAAGATAATAATATAAAATATAATATAGATGATTTATTTTATTTAATTATAAATAATGATGCAAAAATTCCAAAGAAATTTTTAAATATAATTGAAAAGTTAGAATTTAATTATAAACCTTATATGCTTCAATATATGAAAAAAGATAAAATTGATATGATAAAAATATTATATATGTTTTATATGATTTATATAATAAAGGTTTTTATTCTTTATTACAAAATATAAAAAGAGAAAATTCAGTTAATTTATATTTATTAGCTATTGATAAGAAACCAAGTAATTTATTAAATTATTATAAAAACTCTATTATAAATAGTATTAAAATTGTAAAAAAAGGAAAACTTCCAGTAACTAAAAATGTCCAAATTTAATAGTTTTTAAAAAGGCAAATTTGCGCTGTTTTTGGAAATCACAAACTTATTGATATTTCAATACTTTGCGAATTTTCAAGAGACACTTTTATGAGTGGAGGTAGGTATGTGATACTGATAAGTATCGCATAGCTGCCGAAAGGGTACTATTTTCTGATAAGTTATTTGTTAGGATTTTAAGAGAATATTAAGACTTGTTTTGCAGATGTGGAGGAATAGATTTATTAGGTAAAGTTAGGATTATTTCTAGTTGAAGAATAATGATTTATGTGATATTATTGTTGCAAGTAAATAGTGATTAAAAAGGAAAAATTAAATTATCGAAATATAATAGAAAGAATATGTTTGAGGAGTAAATATGAGTAAAATAATAAAGATTGCTACATGGAATATTGGACAAGATTTAAAGAATAACCAAATTAATAAAGATTCTTATAAATATATAAAAGAACAAATAGAAGAAAATGAAATTGATATAATTGCATTTCAAGAAGCTATTACAGAATCCGATAATCTGGAACCATTAGCAAACTATATAAGTGAGAATACCAAATTAAAATATAACGAACAAATTTCATTATCTCCATCAGATATAAATGAAAATGATAAAATGGGAGTAGCAATATGTTCAAGATTTAAAATAAGTAATAATGAAAAATATATATTAGAAAATCCTAATTTAATATATAAAAAGACAGATACAGTTACATATTGGTCACATGATAAAGGATTTAACATATCTGAAATTGAAGAAATAGATACAATAGTTATTGGAGGACATTGTTTGCCATTTCATATATTTGGAGAAACACCATTAAATTATAAAAAAATATATGAAAAGTTAGAAGATAAGATTTTAAATATAATTGAAGATAAAAAGAAGGTTATATTATTAGGAGATTTTAATTATACATATATATTTGAATTATTTTTAAATTTAAAAGACAAAATGAAATGTGTTTATGAAGATAAAAATACTAGAAAAGATAAACAAATTGATTATATATTAACAACAAAAAATATAAAACATAATAATTATAAAATTATAGAAACACGATTTGACCATAAGTTATGTGTGGCAGAATTAACTATAGATTAAGGGGAATATAATGATAAAAAATATAATATTTGATATAGGTGGAGTATTACTCGAATATAATCCAAAAATATACTTAGATAAATTAAATATTGAAGAAGAAAAAAGAAAAAATTTAAATAATATTATTTTCCATAATCAAAAATGGAGAGATTGTTTAAATGGACATATAACAAATGAAGAGTTGATAAAATATTTGAGTAATGAAAATCCAAAATACAAACATGAAATAAAAAAAATACTTGGTAAAGATAATCTAAAATATATGTTACCACCAAAAAGAGATATGATTGAATATTATAAAGAATTAAAACAAAAGGGATATAAAATATATTTATGTTCTAATATAACAGAAGATACTTATAACTACATTAGAGATAATTTTGAAATAATACAAATATTAGGTGGTGGAGTATTTTCTTGTTTTGAACATATAAGCAAACCAAATGTTGAAATTTATAATAAATTAATAGAAAAGTATAATTTAAATATTGGAGAATCAATATTTATAGATGATACAAAGAGAAATATAATAAGTGCAGATGAAATAGGATTTAAAACTATATTATTTGATGATATAGAGCAAATAAAAGATGTTTTGAAAGTTAATTGGGAGAAAAAGTAAAATGAGAGATTATTATAATTGGTGTTTAAAGTTAAAGGAAAATTGGAAATCAAAAAATATAGAGCAAATGATAGAATTATTTGATGAAAAAGTTGAATATTATGAAACACCAACAATGAAGATAGATAATATGCAAGAAATAAAAGAAATGTGGGAAGAAATAGAAAGCCAAAATACAGATAATATAGAATTTAATATAATATGTCAAAATGAAGAGTGTTGCATAGTTAATTTTATATTAAAAGATTATGTATCTTATGACATGATTTATCAAATAAAATTAAATGATGAGAATAAATGTATATTTTTAAAACAATGGTATATGGAGGATTAGTATGGAAAATATAGATGACAAAAATTATGAAACTATTAGTCCAACTGCTATTGTAACTTCTTATCCAAGAACTTTCACAGATATACCTTATGAAAAAGAAATATATAACTGGTTAAATAAAAATTGTAAGGAAGAAGTGACTTTAAATAAGATGCTAGCTCCCGAACTGGAAGCTAGATATAAATTAACTAATATAATATTAAATAAGTTAAACATTTCACAAGTGTTAGAATTGGCTTCAGGTTATACTTCAAGGGGACTAATATATTCTAAAAAAGGATATAACTATATTGAAATGGATTTAGAAAATGTTTCAAAAAATAAAATTAAAATACTAAAATCAATTAATAATTCTATCCCAGATAATTTACATATTATTAGTGGAAATGCTTTAAGAAAAAATAACTTTGATAAATGTAAAAAATATTTAAAAGTAAGTGAGCCAGTTGCAGTAATTAATGAAGGATTATTAAGATATCTCACTTTTGAAGAAAAAAGAATTGTTGCTCAAAATGTATATAATCTATTATCAGAATTTGGTGGTGTATGGATTACTTGTGATGTTACACCTAAAAAATTCATACAGAATCAAGATAAAAACTTACCAGATTTTAATAAAAAGTTAAGTGATGTAACTTCAAGAAATAATATAAATGATAGATTTGAAGATATAAATCATATAAGAGAATTCTTCGGTGAAATTGGATTTAATAATATTGAAATTCATAAGTTTAATGAAGTAAAAGAAGAACTATATTCAGTAAATGAATTAGGTATTGTTGATGAACATGTAGAGAAATTGTTAGATGATGCAATTGTTGCGGTTATGCGAATAAGTTGAAATATTAAAAAGATAAAGTATATTTATATAAAATAAAATTAAATTAGGATTTAAAGAAATTATGCTAGAAAAAGGATATATGAGAAAATAGGAGGATGCTATGAATTATAATTTTGAAAATAAAACAGCATTAGTAACAGGAGGAACATCAGGAATAGGAAAAGAAATTGCTAAACAACTATTAATAAATGGTGGAAAAGTAATTATAAATTATGGGCATAATGAAGAAAAATATGAAAAAACCAAAAAAGAATTTGAAGAATATAAAGATAAAGTCATATTCATAAAAGCAGATATATCTAATGAAGATGATGTAATAAAAATGTTTAATAAAATAGAAAAATTAGATTACTTAATAAACAATGCAGGCACTAATATAGATAGTTATATAGAAACATTTGATATACAAGATTTTAGAAAAGTATTAGATGTTAATTTAGTAGGAAAAGTAATATGTACCAAACATGCAATTCCATTATTAAAGAATAGTGAAAATGCAAGTGTTGTTAATATAGCATCAAGATTAGGAACAAAACCATGTGTAGAAGCAAGTGCATATTGCTCAGCAGAAGCAGGGATTATAAACTTTACACAAGCAAGTGCACTAGAACTTTCAAAATATAAAATTAGAGTAAATACAGTAAGCCCAAGTTTAACAATAACACCATTGGCATTAGAAGGATGGACAGAACAAGAAATAGAACAACATAAGAAAAATAATCCATTAAAAAGATTAGGAGAAACAATTGATATAGCAAATGCAGTATTGTTTTTATTATCAGATAAAGCAAGCTATATAAATGGAGAAAATATAAATGTAAATGGTGGATCATTATTAAAATAAAGATAGGAGTGAAATTAAATATGAATGAAAATTATTTTATAATACATGGAAGTTTTGGAAGTCCATTTGGAAATTGGTTTAGTTGGTTGCATGATTTTATATCGTCAGATGAAAAACAAGTATATGTACCACAATTTCCAATAGGGGTAGGATATCAAAATTATGAAAATTGGAGTAAATTACTTAAATATTATTTAGATTTAGGATTGATAAATAAAAATACAACAATTATTGGACATAGTATTGCACCAGTATTCATATCAAAATTTTTAACTCAAAATAAAGTAAAAGTTAAAAAATTAATATTTGTATGTGGATTTAATAATTATTTAGGGTTAAATGAAGAATATGATAATGTAAATAAATCAATGTATTTTGATAACCTGCAAGATGTAAAACAATATGCAGATGAAATTATTTGTTTCTATTCAGATAATGATCCATATGTAAAATATGAAGTTGAGAAAGAATTCTCAGACACAATTGCAACAGAACAAATTTTAATACCAAATGGTGGACATATTAATAGTGAGAGTGGATATAATACTTTTGAAGATATTGTAAATTATTTATAGTTAATTGATATAGATGTTATTTATATTAGATTAAGGAGGAAACAAAATGAAAAATGTTATAATTACAGGTGCAGCAAATGGTGTAGGAAAAGCGATAGCAAACATGTTAAATGAAGAAAGATTAATATTGATTGATATTGATGAGAATAATTTAAAACAAGTAGCAGAAGAAACAAAATCAAAATATTATACTTGTGATGTTTCAGATGATAAACAAATAACTAATATAATTCATGATATAAATAAAAATTATGAGAAAATTGATTGCTTGATTAATTGTGCTGGTATGTGGATTTCAGGAGATATATCAAAACAAGAAGAATTAAATTACAAAGAGATGAATGACTTATCAAGAGTAAAACATGTTATTGATACAAATGTATTTGGTGTAATTGCTATGATAAAAAGTATATTTCCTATAATGAAGAAACAAGGGTATGGACAAATAATCAATATTAATTCACAAAGCGGTGTAATGTGCGAACCACCATTTCCTATTTATAATGCATCAAAAACTGGAGCAAATGCATTTAGAAAAGCTATTCAAAATGATTTAGCACAAAACAATATAAAAATAACAGATGTATGCCCTGGATTAATACAAACTGATTTTTATAAAAGGGCAAATAATGAATTACCAGAAAGTGTAATGAATACAGGATTAACAGCAGAAGATGTCGCAAAAACAGTCAAATATGTTTTTGATTTGCCACATGAAATAACAATACCTAGTATTGAAGTTCGACATATAAAAAATTATTGATGGGAGAAAAATAAATTGAATATAGAAATTAATAAAGTAAAGATAATTGTAACAATACCAATAGAAAATGTTGATGAAGTGAGAAATGCAATATGTGAAGCAGGAGCAGGAGTAATTGGTAACTATACTCATTGTTCAATGTCTACAAAATGTGTAGGAACATTTAAACCAACTGATGAAGCTAATCCATATATAGGAGAAAGAAATAATTTAGAATTTGTAGAAGAAGAAAAATTAGAAGTTGTATGTGATGTTAATATAGTCAAAAATGTGATTTCTAAACTAAGAGAAGTTCATCCATATGAGGAGCCTGCAATAGATATTATTCCATTAATAGATGAAAATTTTTTTGATAAAGGAGAATAAAAACTATGAAAATTACAAAATATCCACAATCATGTTTGTTAGTTGAAACAAAAGGAAAGAAAATACTAATAGACCCTGGTACACTAAAATATAAAGAAGAATATTTTGATGTTTGGAACAATGTTGATATTATATTAATAACACATAAACATCCAGACCATTGTAATACAGAAATATTAGAAAAAATAAGTAATAATATAAAAATATATTCAACACAAGAAGTTCAAGATGCAAATAAAACTTTAAATATAAACATTATAAAAGAAAATGATATTATAGAATTAGATAGTATAAAAGTAGAAGTAGTACATGCGTTGCATGGATATCAACCATTATTAAAAGGTGCAAAAGAGATAAACGAAAATGTAGGATATATCATAGATGATGGAGAGAACAGATTATATACAACAAGCGATACAATCTGCTTTAAAAATGATTACAAAGCAGATATTCTATGCATTCCTGTAACAGGATATGGATTAACAATGTCAGCATTTGAAGCCGCTTTATATTCAAAAGAAGTAGGAGCAACATTAACAATACCAATTCATATGGATAATCCGGCATTTCCACCAGATTTTAAATTTATAGAAGAAATGTTTAATAAATATGATGTAGAATATGAAATATTAGAAAATGAAGAAAGTATTGAAGTAGAATAATTATATTTATAAGTGATGATAGAAGGAAGTAAAGAATTATGGAAAAAGAAAGAATAGCACATCTTAATTCAACAGCTTGTTATTTAAAAAAAGATAATAAAGTACTAATGATTAAATTTTCAAAAAAATGGCGGACAAGTATATGCACCACCCGGAGGAAAGTTTGAATCAGGTGAAACACCTTTAGATTGTATAATTAGAGAATATTATGAGGAGACAGGTTTAACATTAATTAAACCCAAGTTACAGGGAATATCATATTGGAAAGACTCAAAAGAAGGAATAATATTCATTTATACTGCTGAAGAATTCGAAGGAAATTTAAAAGAGTTATCTGAAGAAGGAAAATTAGAATGGATAGACATAGAAGATTTGCCAAATATAAAGCAATTTGAACAAAATGAGAAATTTACGCCTTATTTATTTAAAGATGAGTTATTTGAAGGAAAGTTTTTGCTAGGAGATAGTTGCAAAGTCTTAAATTATAAAATAAGTAAAATGTAAAAAATAAAATATCATATGCTTAAAACATATGATATTTTTAGTGTTTTAACTATATTTGGTACATACTTTATTAAGTTAGATATATTTTAATAAAATCAAACAAAAATTCTGTGTATAACTTGACAAATAAAAAAGAAAAATATATAATCATATTGGCTAATCAAGATTAAATATTTTTCTTATTTGTTTACAAAATATTCTTTTGTATATACTCTTAATTTATATATATCATTAGAATCCAATTTTGTAAATACTAATAAGAAATGTCATTAAAATGACTTGAAATTGCAATAGAAATGCAACAAATATGTAATAATTGTGTAATAATTGTGTAATAATTGTGCTATTTAACGGGATTAGACTATTTACTAAAGATTGGAGGAAAATAACAATGGGAAAAGCAAAATTGGTAGTTACTAAAGAAACAAATACAGGCAGAAATGTAGAATTTCAAGACACTAGAAATAATAGAATAATGTCTGATAGAGAGTTGATTAGTAGACTAAAAACAGGTAATTCATCATATAATGAAGATTATTGTGTAAAACATGATAAAAACGGAAGAGAATATATATCTTCAAAACCAGATGGAAATGAAAAAAATAATTTAGGATAAATAATAAGGGAAGAACTTCATAAATATATGAGGTTTCTTCCCTTATTTTATTAGAAAGGAGAAAAAGATGAGAGGAAAAGAAATAACTGAACCAAAAAAATTAATTTTGATGGGACTTTGCGGTGGTAAATGTGAATTTCGAGGATGTGAAAAGTCTATTGTACAAGATATGCTAACAGGAGAAAAGAGTAATTTTTCAAATTATGCTCATATAATAGCATCTAGTGTAAACGGACCAAGAGGTAATAAGGTATTATCTACTCAATTAAGCAATGACGAAAATAATATAATGGTCTTATGTAGAGACCATCATAAAGAAATAGATGATTTTCCAGAAAAATTTACTGTAAATATTTTAAGAGATATGAAAAAAGAACATGAAAATTATATAAAAGATTTAATGAAAATAAAAAAAGAAAGTACTGTTATCGGAATAAAATATACATTTAATATATCTGATAGAGTACCTAAAATTAATGATGATGATGTTAGAACATGTGCATTTAAACAAAATTATTATTGTAAAGGAGATATAATTAATTTATCAGATAGTAAAGCTGATGAGAGAAATGATAGTAGAATTTATGAATTAGAAAAGGAAAACATAAAAAGAAATTTTCTGCAGATGGTAAAACCACAATTTAAAAAAGAAAATGTACAAAAAATATTTTTATGTGCTATAGCACCACAACCATTATTGATATATTTAGGAACTCTTTTTTCAGATATTAGTAATGTAGATGTACAACAATTACAACGTGAACCTGTACAAGAATGGTATTTAGGAGATAATGAAGATAAAAAATTCAATATTAATGTAATTGTTCCAGAAAAGAAAAATGAAAAGGTAGCTTTAAATATTTCAATAACAGCAGATATAGATGAAGACAGAATTAGAGCAGTTGTAGGTAAAGAATGTGATATTATTAAAATCGAAAGCACAATACATGGAAATGATATTATAAAAAATAAAAGTCAATTAGAAACTTATAATAAAAGAATAAGACATACATTTGAAACAATAAAAGATGTATATGGGAGAGATTGTGAAATAAATGTATTTCCAGCAATGCCTGTTTCAATAGCTGTTGAAACAGGAAGATGTTGGATGAAAAAAGCACATCCAAGATTAACAATATATGACGAAAAGAACGGATTTAAAAAAGCTTTAGAAATAAAATATGAGGGAGAAGATGAATAATGGAAAGTAAACAAAATATAGATAGAATGTATAGAAAAATAGCGGCAGAAATAGAAATAAGTCCAACAGAAGCAGATAAAGCCAAAGAAAGTTATGAAGCAGTTGGAAAATTTTTAAATAATAATATTAAACAATATGACATAAGAGTTTTTCCGCAAGGTTCTTTCAGATTAGGGACAGTAATTAAGCCTATATCTGATAAAGATGAATACGATATTGATTTGGTTGCTACTATAGATAATAAATTTACTAGCGCTAAAGAATTAAAAAACATAGTAGGTGACGTTCTAAAAGCAAGCGATAGATATTCTAAGAAAATTGAAGAAGGAAAAAGGTGTTGGACAATTGAATACGCAGAAAGTGCCAATTATCATATGGATATTTTACCTACAATGAGAAGTAATACATATTCTGATACTAAAGAACTTATTATGACACATAAAGAAGATGAGAATTCCGAATATGAATTTAAACAAACAAATCCAGAAGCATATTATGATTGGTTTCTAAAAAGAATGGAAGAAGAAAAGAAAAAATTAACAGAGGACTATGCAATTAGGAATAAATTGGAAATAGTTGATGTACCAGAATACAAAATTAAAACAACTCTACAAATTGCAATAGAAATATTAAAAAGATATAGAGATATAAAATTTCAAGAAATGCCAGATATAAAACCAATATCAATTATACTAACTACATTAATGGCTAAAATTTATACAGGAAAAGAAAATGTATATGAATTAATTGAGAAGTTTTCCAAAGAATATCCAATGTATTTAGAGAAAGATGCAAATGGCGATATATTAATAAAAAATCCTGTTAATGAAAGTGAAAATTTTGCTGATAAGTGGCCCAAATATCCAGAAAGGAAAGTGGCGTTCTTTCAATTTATGAACGAATTGAAAGAAGATTTAGTTGTGAATAGTATATTGTTAGAAGGGAATATGAGAGAACAAGCTGATACTTATAAAAAATTATTTGGAGAAAATATGGTAAATAGAGTTTATGAAAATATTGCAAATGAAACAAGGATTGAAAGAGAAAATTCAAATATTTACTTAAAAGAAAATGGGAATATTACTATGCAAAAAACAAATGTAAATGTAAGGAATCATAATTTCTATGGCAAGTAAGAAATACCCTAAAAATAAACCAATAACGATTTCTATCCAAAAATTTAATATAAGAAAAGAATTTAAAACTATGATAATAAAAGAATATTATGGAATAGGTTTAAAGATGATTTTAAGAATTCAACCAACAGAGTTTTCTAAATTCTACAATGTTTTACTAGAATATGAGTCTGTGCAAAAAAAACCACAAATATATGTCTGTATAGATCAATTAGAAATAGAAGTCAAGGAAAGCATTCCTCATAAGTATGGTATAAAAGATATAAATGGAAAAGAATATGTTAATTTATGTTTGTACTACAAAAATGAATGGAATGCAACAATGAAGATTTCTGAAACAATAATACCTTGGATATGTGAATGGCTCTATTATTTTGAATTTTGGAGTATAACAGGAAAGTGGTGTGGAGGCGGAAAACATCCTACAAAAAGAGATATAAGAGAAAACGACAAGAGTTAAGTCTTGTCGTTTATTATATGCAAAAATTTTAATATTAGAGGGAGAAAAATAGTGTGTAATTTACTGTATATATAATATAAAAAATAGTTTTAAAAGATTTAAAGGCTACTAAAATTGCTTAAAAATGCTTAAATATCAACGAAAAAAATTTTTTTGCGTGCTTATTGAAATTAATAATAAAAGGCTATAAAATAATATACAGAAAGGATGTGATTCAGAAAAAAGTTTAATAAAAAAGTTAATTTCTTTAAGTTCTTGCCCTTCCACAAGGCAGTTTATTATAAATGTGCCTAATATATATATGGAAGTGATGATATAAATGAATGAAAATTTTAGTGAAAAAATAGGTTTAAATGTTAGCGAAGCAGCTAACTTATTAGGAATTAGTAAAAACCTGATGAGTGAACTTATAAAATACCCTGATTTCCCTTGTATTAAATTTAGAAGAAGAATTGTTATTAACAAAAATAAATTACAAGACTGGTTTGATAAAAATTCTGGAAGTTTTTTTGTTTAACATTGTTTTTTCATAGAACATGCACTATAATAGAGAATATTAAATATTGTGCTTTTACTTTTAATGTTCTCTATATTGAATGGAGGCAGAGCTATGATAAAAACTTCACAAAACCAGCCAGTAAAGAAAAAACGAAACACCAGAGGAATGGGATCTATTAGACAAAAAAATGGTGGATATGAAGGAAGAATAACAATAAAAGTAAATGGCAAATCAAAACAAATATCTTTATTTAATAAAGATAAAAGAATTCTAGTACAAGAAATGATAAAAGCAAAACAAGAAGCAAACGATAATGAATATGTTGAAAAAGACAAAATAACATTAGAAGAATGGCTAAAAAAATGGATTCGTATTCATAAAAGACCATTTGTTAAACCTAGAACTCTACAAGGGTACATTGAAAAAATTAGAACAAATATCATTCCCTATTTAGGTGATTATCCTATGCAGTCTTTAGATAGATTAATTCTTCAAGAATATTTCTCTGACTTAACAACAGGAAATGAAAAGAAAGGTATAAAAAAATATTCTCCTAAAACTATAAAAGAGATAAAAAGTATTTTGAATATGGCATTTACAGATGCTGAAATAGATAAGATAATAAAATTCAATCCTATTCCAACTATTCGTACACCAAAAGTTCAAAGAAAGAAAAAGAAACCTACAATATCACCAGCAGAGCAACAGCAATTAATAGAAATATTACTTTCTGAAACAAATGGACTATGCTACATTTTTATAATGAATACAGGTGTCAGACCAGGAGAAAATGGTGGTATGAAATGGAAACATTATAGCTATGAAGATGCTAATGTAAAAGTAAGAGATAATTATGGAAAAGTAACCTATTATGATGATAATTTTGAAAAAATTGAATCTAAATTTGAAGAGAAAGACTTGAAAACACCATCTAGTTATAGAAATATACCATTGCAAAAATGGCTAAATAATATGATGTATGCATATATGCATTATATTATGCAACAAAGAGGCTATACGAAAAAAGAACAGTTAGATGATGAGTATATTTTTATGAATAGTTTAGGACATGCTTTAAGTAGTGATTATTTATGGGATACACTTGATAAGATTTTGAAAAGAAATAATTTTAAGCATTTAAGTGTATATCAGTTAAGACATTTATTTGCAACAAGGTGTATAGATGTAAATATACCTGTAAATCAGATAAAACAATATTTAGGACATGCCCTAGCTAGTACAACAATGGATTACTATGTTGAATATGATGAAGATACAAATAAAGCTGAAATTGAAAAGCTAGAACAAGTAAATAATATTCAAGTAGTGCCAGAGTTTTTAAAGGGAATGGAACAGATAATGTCCATACCGAAAAATAGAGTTTAAGGGACATTAAAGGGACATTGACAAATTTGTATAAAAAATCGAAATATTAAATACTTCCGAAATGGTTGCAAGAGTAAGAATATATAATATTTAAAAATCATAAAATTAGTGAGAACTGGTCGGGCTCATAACCATGAGGTTGGTGGTTCGAGTCCATCCCCCGCAACCAAAAATACGAAGCATCTACTTTTAGTAGGTGTTTTTTTATTGCAAAATGTCGGAATTTGATACATGTCCCAAAATCCCTATCATTTTATCTAAAGCTATTATTTACTACACAAAAAGAGGGATTTTTTGTGGTGGCCCCACAATCCCTCTTTTTTATTTATTATTATTCAATTCTTTGTATCTCTTAATTTTCATAGTAGAAGTTTTTTCAAACTCTCCTTCTTTAATTTCAAGAGCTTTTACTGCTTTATAAGATGTTAGTTTTTTGTTTACTTCTTTTATATTTTTCCAGATTATATCATATATTTCTTTTTCTGAAAGGTCTCCGTGTAGTTCTTTTATTTTGTCATAATCTGGTATAACTCTTGCAGTGATTATTAATTCTTTTTCTTCTCTTCTGCTATTTGCTTCTGGCTTTTTACCATAAACCATAGATTCTTTTATTTCGTCTACTTTGTCTAATAACATTTCGATTTCTTCTGGATATATATTTTTTCCGTTTTGTGTTACTATAACGTTT
>OLPN01001683.1_pt1 | contig 19124 bp, 18 predicted proteins | sample 1672601 | NCBI WGS metagenome assembly OLPN01 (sample SAMEA3136704, study PRJEB25190) | human gut metagenome | reverse complement strand
GATCCAGCTTATCGGTATGATCGTCGGAACCATCGTATGTTACCTTTTCGGAACCGTATGGTTCTGCGTGGTCGCAGGTTATACTTTCCAGGCAGCCCTCGCAGTCTGCGTCATCCCGTTTATTCCGGCCGACCTGGTAAAAATGATTATCGCGATGCTCATCGGACCGATGATAAAGAAAAGAATACGGTAATCGCGGCAGTCGCCAAGGTCCTGTGCAAGCATGGACTTTGACTCTGTTGCCCGCATAAATAAAAATGCTCCTGATCAATCATCAGGAGCATTTTTATTGCACTGCATATCAATAATTAGTTCGGTGGACCAATTTTGATTTACGCATTCAATTGTTCAATCGCAGCAACCGTTCTCTCATATTCTTTCGCAACCGCGTTCATCATATTGTCATCTTCCGGCAGGTTGCCTGCGCGGAGAACTTCGGTGAGAGTGGCGGTGGCTTCATAGAGCGGGGTGAATCCAAGGTTCTGTGCGACGCCTTTTAAGGTGTGGGCAGCACGGAACGCTTCTTCTACATTTTTTTCTTCCAGAGTGCTCTGGAGCTGGGAAAAGCTGGGGTCACCAGGAAATTTCAGGACGAATTTGGTGATCAGTCTTTCGTTGCGAAGGCGTCCGAAGACTTCCTCATAATCAGCTCCCATAGCCTGATAACATTCATTAATATTCATACTTGTAATTCCTTTCTGCATGTGATGGAGACAGAAACAGCGGGTCTCTGTCTGCAATACGAAAAAATGTCATAAGTAATTATATTATATGAGTATATCCAAATAAAAACAAGAATTTTAGAAAAATGTAAGAAAAATGCAATGGTTGCTGTAATGCTTTTTGTAATGTTTTTAATTCCTACAGGCGAAATACTTTCGTTGCGATAAAGAAGTAAATCATAATGGAACTCGCATCGACGATGGTAGTGATCAGCGGAGAGGCCATCAGTGCCGGATCCAGGCCGATTTTTTTTGCGCACATCGGGAGAATGCAGCCGAGTAGTTTTGCGGAAATAACGGTTGCGACCAGGGACAGGGCGATGACGACTGCCATACCTGCCTGTTGATAGGTCAGATAGATCCGAAGTCCGTTAGCGACAGCCAGAACGACACCTACGATCAGGGAAACACGGAATTCTTTCCAGATGACACGGAAAAAGTCATGGAAGGTTACCTGGTTCAAGGCGATTCCGCGAATGATCAGTGTGGAACTCTGAGAACCGCAGTTTCCGCCGGTGTCCATCAGCATGGGGATGAAGGATACAAGAAGCGGGATCGCAGCGAAAGCGTCTTCATAACGGGTGATGATGGTTCCGGTGATAATAGAAGAAAACATCAGCACCAGAAGCCATGGGATTCTGCGTTTTGCGTGTTCCCAGGCGGATACTTCAAAGTAAGTTTTTTCACTGGGAGATACGGCCGCCATCTTGGTGATATCTTCTGTGGCCTCTTCGACCATGACATCCATGGCATCATCGAATGTTACGATACCGACAAGCAGACCATCGGTGTCAAGAACCGGAAGTGCCAGCAGGTCGTATTTGCGAAGCTGGTGAGCCACATCCTCTTTGTCTGTCAGTGTAGAGACAGAGATGATCTCCGTCTCCATGATATCTTCAATCAGCACATTATCATCGGTTGTCATCAGATCTTTTGCTGACACGATACCGAGCAGTTTCCGCTGCTGGATCACATAGCAGGTATAGATGGTTTCTTTGTGAATACCGGTTTTCTTGATATGTGCGAGTGCCTGTCCTACTGTCAGATACGGTTTCAGATCTACGTATTCGGTTGTCATGATACTTCCGGCGCTGTCTTCCGGATAATTTAACAGTTTGTTGATTGTTTCCCGTTCCTTCGGGCCGCTGGCATCGAGGATCCGGGTAACCAGATTGGCGGGAAGTTCTTCTAACAGATCCACGGTATCATCCATGTACAGATCGTTCAGGATTTCCTTCAGTTCTTTTTCTGACAAGGCTTCTACCAGGACAGACTGCAGGGAACTCTCCATGTTGGCAAATACGTCTGCCGCCTTTTCTTTGGGAATCAGACGGAAGGCAAGAGCCAGTTCCTTATCATCAAATTCTCCAAGCAGTGAGGCAATGTCTACTGCGTTCATTACGTCCAGAACATCTTTTACGGATTTGTAGCGGCGTTCCTGGAGCAGTTTTACAAAAATATCTTTGTTCATCATAAACGTACCTCCGATATGTAATTATTGGTATATGATCGTTGCCTTCCGCGTAATAACTGGCATCAGAGTCCATGTCCTCACCACCTTTCATTTTTTGTATTTATGTAAAGAACAAAGAATGTGTCTTGGCACATTCTCGCGCCTGCGGCGGTCACTTGCGACATCTACTTTATACGTCGCAGTGCGTATCCCCGCGGAGCGTTTTTAATTTACAGAAAAGTAATTTTCTGTAAATTAAAAAATTCTTTCAAAGCCTGAGCAATGAAAGAATCTGCAAAATACATCACGAAAAAAATCCTGACCATCGTTCAAGCTTTAGTATCACAGGGCATATATCAATTGCATTAGGTTATGCCTTCACGACATGACCTGCTGACCAGCGCGTTGTGTCTCCACAGCCTTGCGGCAGCAATCTCAGGAAAATCCAAATCCCTGTGGTAACCTCACCTACCGAAATATCTTTATTTGTCGTGACTATCATATAGCAAACAGAAAGTAATGTCAATCGCTTTTTTACAATTGAAAGCACCTGTCAAAGTCGATATAATGATAGCAGAGATGTGCCCGGTACAAAGGGGAAGAAAAGAGTCACTGACAGAACGGGTACAGGGGAAGGAGAAGACAGATGACAGCAGCAGAAAAAATAAAAGAAATGGGAATTGTACCGGTTGTGGTACTGGAAGATGAGAAGGATGCAGGAGCGCTGGCGAAGGCACTCTGCGAAGGAGGGCTTCCTTGTGCGGAGGTGACATTCCGGACAGCGGCAGCGAAGGAATCCATCCGCATCATGCTGGAGGAATATCCGGAGATGTTCGTGGGAGCAGGAACTGTTCTGACAACACGGCAGGTGGATGAAGCAATCGAAGCAGGAGCAAGATTCATTGTGAGTCCGGGTTTTGATCCGGAGATCGTGGATTACTGTATCGAGAAACAGATCCCGGTATTTCCGGGCTGTGTGACGGCATCGGAGCTGGCGCAGGCGGTAAAACGGGGACTGGAAGTTGTCAAATTCTTTCCCGCAGAAACATCCGGGGGACTGGCAGCAATCAAAGCACTGGCGGCTCCGTATGTGGGAATGAAATTTATGCCGACCGGTGGTATCAATCTGAAAAATGTCCGTTCTTATCTGGAAAGTGATGTGATCCTTGCCTGTGGCGGCAGCTGGATGGTGAAAAAAGACCTGATCCAGAGCGGGCAGTTTGATGCGATCCGCCAGCTGACAGCGGATGCGGTGGCACTGGTAAAAGAGGTACGGGGCAGTCAGGAGAAATAAGTATGAAGAAAACATTATTATTTGGAGAGCCGATGGCTCTGTTACTGGCAGATACACCTGGTACGTTGGAGTGCGTGGAGCATTTTACAAGAAGAATGTCCGGGGCGGAGGTCAATGTGGCGATTGGGCTTACCAGGCTTGGCTTTCCGGTGGAATATCTTACCCGGCTTGGGGATGATCCGTTTGGACATTATATCGAACAGGCACTAAAAGACAATGGGATCGGAACGAATCTTCTGACGTATGATACGGTCTATCGAACCGGGATTCAACTGAAAGAATATGTGGAAGACGGACATGATCCGGTGGCACCATATTATCGAAAAGGATCTGCCGCATCACATCTGTCTGCCCAAGAGATCGATGCACTGGATCTTGAGGAGATCGGGCTGGTGCATGTGACAGGCATTCCGCCTGCACTCTCGAAAGAAGCAAGAGAGGCGACCTATCGTCTGATGGAGCGGGCGAGAGAGGCTCAGATTCCGGTGACCTTTGATCCGAATCTCCGCCCGGCTCTGTGGGAGAACGGGGAGACGATGAGAAACGTGCTGAATGATCTGGCAAATTACGCAGATGTGGTACTGCCGGGAATCGGGGAATGTGAGATCCTTGCGGGCACGACAGATAAAGAAAAAGCAGCTGATTTTTATCATCAGAAGGGCGCGGCTCTCGTCGTGATCAAAGATGGAAAGAACGGCGCTTATGTATCCGAAAAGAAAGAAAACGGGGAAGTAGTCCGAGATATGATCCCAGGGTATCCGGTGAAAAAAGTGGTGGATACCGTGGGCGCGGGAGATGGATTTGCCGTTGGTGTACTGAGCGGACTGCTGAAAGGTCTTCCGGTGACCGAATGTGCGAAACGGGGCAATGCGATCGGCTCGATCCAGGTGCAGCACCGCGGCGACAATGAAGGGCTGCCGACAGAAGAAATCCTGCAATCCTATATGGCGGGAAATATACAGAAATAAAGAAAACAGGAAACGAAAAAATGAATACATTTTGGATTTTGATGGAACAGATTGAGCTGTTTATCGTTTATCTTGTCATCGGTGTGATACTTGTGCGGACCGGTGTGCTGAGTGATAAGGGACTCGACTGGATCGCCCGGGTAGTTATGAAACTTTCGCTGCCGACGATGATCTTTGTAAATGTGGTCAGTCAGGTAGACCAGGTGGCACTGGTAAAATCGCTGTCCATCATCGGACTGGCGGTGACGGCCTCGACTCTCTTATATGGACTTGGCGTTGTGTTGACAAAATTGTTTCATGTAGAAGGCGACCGGGCACAGATCTACCGGGCGATGACGATGTTTGGCAATGTGGGATTTATGGGAATCCCGATCATCACCAGCATTTTCCAGGAACGGGGCATGCTGTATGTATCCGTATTTACCATCGTGGATCAGCTGGCGATGTGGACAGTAGGGGTGAAATTGACTTCCCCGAGTGGAAAAGGGAAGTTTGATCCGAAAAAGCTGATCAACCCGGCGACGGTTGCTATCGCTCTGGCAATTTTTTTCGTACTGACCGGACTAAAGCTTCCGGGTGTCTTGCAGACTGGATTCCAGAATATTGGGGCAACGGCGACACCTCTCGCGATGATCTATCTTGGCGGTGTGTTTGCCTGTATGGATATATGCAAATATGTAAAACAGATGGAATTATACGGAATTGTTATCTGCAAAATGTTGATCTTTCCGGTACTGTTTTATCTTGTCCTGAGCTTCGTCCCGGTATCGGAAGAGATCCGTATGACCATGTCTCTGATCACCGCGATGCCGACTATGTCCTCTGTGGTTATGCTCGCCAATTCCTCCGGTTCCGATGGAGCATATTCGCTGGGCGGCGTGATGATAACCACACTATGCGGAATCGTGACGCTGCCGGTTGTGTGCAGAGTGCTTTTGTGGATTGCGGTGGCGTAATAACGTTATGAACAGTAACGAAATAATAATGCAGTGGTACAAAACAAGTATTTGCCATATCTGACAAAATAGAATACAATAATTCTATATAAATAAGCCTGTCAGAATAACGAAATCAATGGCAGCAGAATGGGAGAAGAGAATTATGGGAGATGGAAGAGAAATGAAAGAGATTCATCAGGAGTTCCTGACCGGCGAGCGTGCGCTGTTTCAGGGGAAGAATCTGAAAATTTATGATACGATTTTTGATGACGGAGAGTCGCCGTTAAAAGAGAGCAGAAATATTGAATTATACGGAAGTATGTTCAAGTGGAAATATCCGCTGTGGTATGCGAAAGACATCAAGGCAGAGAACTGTACCTGGTTTGATATGGCACGCGCAGGTGTGTGGTATACCGACCGGATCGAAGTGAACAATGCAGTGATCGAAGCACCGAAGAATTTCCGCCGGTGTAACGGACTGAAACTGACCAATGTGACCTTCCCGAATGCGGCAGAGACCTTGTGGAGCTGTCAGAACGTGGAACTGGATCATGTGGATGCAAAAGGCGATTATTTCGGCATGAACTGCCAGGATCTGGTGTTGAAAAACTTCCGTCTGGTGGGAAATTATTCCTTCGACGGTGTAAAAAATATGGAAGTACACAACGCAACGATGCTGTCCAAAGATGCATTCTGGAACAGTGAGAATGTAACGGTGTACGATTCCTTTATCTCCGGAGAATATCTGGGATGGAATGCGAAGAATCTGACACTGGTAAACTGTACGATCGAGAGTCTGCAGGGCATGTGTTATATTGACAATCTGGTGATGAAAAACTGTAAGCTGATCAATACGACACTGGCATTTGAATACTCTTCTGTAGATGCCAAGATCCACGGAACCATCGACAGCGTGCTGAATCCGTCGAGCGGTGTGATCCGTGCGGATGAGATCAAAGAACTGACGGTGGAAAAAGATAAGGTAGATCCGTCAAAGACGAAGATTTTTGTACAGGGAAAAGAAGTCGAGGCATAGGACAGACTGCAAAAAACAGAGAGGAAGATACAGCATGAGCAACTATGATTTTGATCAGATCACAGACCGGAGAAATACCGGATCTCTGAAATGGGATGTGGCAGAAGGTGAACTGCCGATGTGGGTGGCAGATATGGATTTTCAGACGGCCCCGGCTGTACGGGAGGCGATTGAAAAGCGGGCCGCACACGGTGTGTTCGGCTACACGGATGTGGAAGAAGACTGGTATCAGGCCTACATGGACTGGTGGGAGAGACGCCATCAGTTTTCCATCAAAAAAGAATGGCTGACCTTCTGTACCGGTGTTGTACCGGCGATCTCAAGTACGGTCCGCAAGCTGACCACACCGGGAGAAAATGTGCTGATCCAGACACCGGTGTATAATATTTTCTTTAATTCCATCGTCAACAACGGAAGAAATGTTGTGGAATGCCCGCTGGCATATGACGGGGAACAGTATGAGATGGATTTTGAGGCGCTGGAGGAAAAATTATCGGATCTGCAGACTTCACTGATGATCCTGTGTAACCCGCACAACCCGGTGGGAAAAATCTGGGAGCGGGAGACACTGGCACGGGTGGGAGAACTGTGCGAAAAATATCATGTAACTGTTCTGTCGGACGAGATCCACTGTGATATCACCCGACCTGGCACCGGATACCTTCCGTTTGCGGCGGCTTCCGAGACGTGTAAAAATATCAGTGTGACCTGTATCGCACCGACGAAGGCATTTAACATTGCAGGCATCCAGACAGCAGCCGTGATGATCCCGAACGAGGCACTGCACCATAAAGTGTGGCGTGCACTGAATACGGATGAGGTGGCAGAACCGAATGTATTTGCCATCGGTGCGGCGATCGCGGCATTTACCAAGGGGGAAGACTGGCTGGAAGAACTCCGTGCATATCTTTTCGAAAACCGTGCATACATGACCGACTATATCCGAAAAGAGATTCCGCAGTTGAAAGTGACAGAGGCAGATGCGACCTACCTTCTGTGGTTGGACTGCAGTGCGCTCGGATGCAGCGCGAAAGAACTTGCCGATGCGATTCGCAAAACGACAGGTCTTTATGTGTCGGAAGGCGCGCAGTACGGAAAAACTGGCGAACAGTTTTTACGCATCAACCTGGCATGCCAGAGAAGCCGGATCGCGGATGGCTGTGAACGGCTGAAACGGGGCGTGGAAGCATATCGGAATCAGAAATAACAATACAGCAGATGGCTGTGAGAAATGAGAAAACTATGGAGAAAAAGCGAATACCGGTGCGTCCGCATCACGGGATGTGTCTGGCGTATTTTATAGGAAAAGGATACAGCGAAGGATTTTCCGCACATATGGAGAAAATGTTACACATTCTGGAACAGGATGTGTCGATCCAGCTGGTGGTTTCGCTGGACGAGATCTGCAGTGCGTGCCCGAATCATCAGTTCCTTACCGATGAGGAAAATCCCGGAGAAAAAAAGGAAATCTGTGAAGCGCAGGAAAAAGTGTTCCGGTATGATCATGGCGTGCTGGAGGCCTGCGGGCTGACAGAAGGAGAAGAACTGAACTTTCTGGAATTTGCGCAGAAAGTCCAGAAAAAGGTAATCGATACAGGATTGCGGGAGAAGATCTGCGGGGACTGTGAGTGGAATGAAATCTGCAGTGAGAAAAGCAGTCGATGGGAAAATAAAAATATTTTACGTTGATTTTTCTAAAAGATATCTGAAATTTCATATTGATTTCATAAAATGATGAAACACCTGTAAAAGGGTGATTCATCATTTTTTTTAAATCTGTTTCATCGCACCTGATGTGCGATGAAACAGATTTCGGAAGATTTTGCAGGAGGGATAAACAGGCATGAAAAATTATGTAATTGATACGAATGTACTGATTCAAGCACCAAATGCTCTGTGGGCTTTTCAGGAAAATCGGATTGTAATTCCGCTGGTGGTTGTGGAAGAACTGGATCATTTGAAAAAAGCAGAAGGAGAAAAAGGAGCCAATGCCAGAAAAGTCATTCGCTGTCTGGAACAGCTGAGACATCAGGGAGATCTTCTGAAAGGGGTCAGAATCGGACAGGAAGGAATTCTTCGGATCGAAAAAAACTTTGTATATGTGGAACTGCCGGAGGAACTTCCGGATGACAGAGCAGACAATCGTATTCTTCAGGTGTGTGTTGGGATGCGTGAGAAAGAAAAAGATCCGGTGATCCTGGTAACCAAAGATCTGCTGTTGCGGTTGAAAGCACAACTTCTTGGAATCCAGGCAGAAGATTTTGAGGCGGAGCAGGTAGAAGAACAGAAACTTCAATATACCGGAAGGGATGAAGTATTTGTACCGGAAGAGTATTTCAAAGATTTTAAGAAAAAGGGAATACCTGTCGCGGTTGTGTATAAAGCAGATGAGCAGGGAGAAAAGGTTTATCCGGAACTTACAGAGAATCAGTTTCTGATTCTGAGAAGTGATCAGTCGGAGAAAAAAAGCCAGTTGGGAAGAGTAGAGGGAGAGATGATCCGTAAACTGGCCTATCGAAAAGCCGAGCCATATGGCATTCATCCGAGAAATGCAGGGCAGTATTTTTTCCAGGAAGCACTGATGCAGTCGGCGGAGAAAGCACCGCTTGTGATCGTAAAAGGGATGGCGGGAACCAGTAAAACTTTTTATTCGCTGGCCGTTGGACTGGAGAAAGTTCTGAATCATCCGTCAGGAGAGTATCGCCGGATTCTGATCTGCCGTCCAAATGCCCAGTTTGACGATGATATTGGCTTCCTTCCAGGTGACGAACAGGAAAAAATTTCTCCGCTGATGCGGCCGATCATGGATAATCTGGAACAGCTGATCGATTCCAATGAAGAGGAACGCTATAAAGATGAAAATGAATTAAAAGGGAAGATAGAAGAGATTTTTGAGCGGGAGCTGATCCAGGCCGAAGCTTTGAACTTTATCCGTGGCCGTTCCCTGATTCAAACGTATCTGATTATCGACGAAGCACAGAATACTACACCAAATCAGATCAAAGGAATCATCACCCGTGCGGGGAAAAATACAAAGATTATTCTGCTGGGAGATCCCAATCAGATTGACCGGCCATTCCTGGATGAGCGCACCAACGGACTTTCTTATGCAGCAGAGCATATGAAAGGAAGTTCGTTATGCTGGCAGATCACCATGAGTCCGGAGGAATGTGAGCGGTCAGAACTGGCCATGGACGCAATTCAACGGCTGGAAAAGAGAACAGAAAAGAAGGAATACAGATGAAACCGGGATATGAACAGATAAGAAATGATCGGGAGATCAACCTTTTAATTGAACAGGGAAACCGTAACCTGAAAGTACTGGGATATACCGAACATTCCAGAAAACATGCGGTGAAAGTGGCGGAGACGGCAGGAAGGATCCTGAAGGAACTGGGGTATCGGAGACGACAGGTGGAGATGGCAAAAATTGCAGGCTATATGCATGATATCGGAAATACCGTGAATCGCTATGATCATGCACACAGCAGTGCTGTGCTTGCATATGGAATCTTAAAAGAACGGGAAATGAAGCTGGAAGATATTCTGACGATTACTTCGGCTATTGGACAACACGATGAAGAAACCGGTACGGCGGTAGATGCGGTTTCTGCGGCACTGATCCTGGCAGATAAAACAGATGTGCGCAGAAATCGGGTACAGAATCCGGTACCGGCAAATTTTGATATCCATGACCGGGTAAATTATGCGGCACTTTCTTCAAACCTTGAGATTGATCCTGAGAAGAAAGTCATTCACATGAGACTGGAGTTGGACGATTCCATCTGCAGTGTGATGGATTATTTTGAAATTTTTTTAAAACGGATGTTGATGTGCAGACGTGCAGCGGAAATGCTGGGCTGCAGATTTAAACTTACCGCGAACGGAAGTAAAATATGTTAGAGCGTGTTTGAAAAAGGCTTTTCATGAGGAAAATCCCCTCCTTTTTTTAAGGATAAATTGACAAAAAGTTGTGGGAAATTTATACTGAAGTCAGAGAATTACAAATATTCGCAACAGAAAGGAGGAGAAAAAAATGAAGGTGAAAATCGCCCAGATTCAGGCTCATGTTTATGAAGAAAAAAGCAAAAATCTGGAAGAACTGGAGCGGAATCTGAAACGTATAAAGGACGAAAACATTGATCTGGTAACCCTGGGCGAAATGTTCAACTGCCCGTACCAGACACCTTGTTTTCCGGTCTATGCGGAAATGGAACAGGGAGAAACCTGGCAACGGTTAAGTGCTCTTGCAAAAAAATACAAGATTTATCTGTCAGCCGGAAGTGTACCGGAAAAAGATAAGGAAGGACATGTGTACAATACCGCTTATGTCTTTGAGCGGCAGGGCAACCAGATTGCAAAACACCGCAAAGTGCATCTGTTTGATATCGCCGTGAAGGACGGACAGTGCTATCAGGAGTCCGCGACACTGACCGCCGGAGATCAGATTACCGTTTTTGATACGGAGTTTGGGAAAATGGGAATCTGTATCTGCTTTGACTGCAGATTTCCGGAGATTGTACGGCTGATGACATTGCGGGGCGCCAGAATGATCCTGGTACCGGCAGCCTTTAACATGACAACCGGACCGGCACACTGGGAGTTAATGTTCAGGGGAAGAGCGGTGGACAATCAGTGCTATATGATCGGAACTTCCGATGCAAGAGACGAGCAGGCAGGATATATCTCCTGGGGTCATTCTCTTGTCGTGTCACCCTGGGGGGATGTGGTGACACAGATGGATGAGAAACCGGGCATTCAGATCACGGAAATAGATCTGGACCGCGTGGATGCGATCCGCGAACAGCTACCATTATTATCCGCACGGAGAACGGATCTGTATGAACTGAAAGGAAAATAATGTGTAGCAAAATGAGTTTTTAACATGAATTTTACAGAGCATCAACATAGAATTAAAGAAAAGTTGATATAGTACTTTTGTGAATGTGACAATTGGATAAAAGGTAGAAGAAAGTAAAGGGATAAGCAATGAACGAGACAATTTATATGAACCGGGAACTGTCCTGGCTGAAATTTAATGAACGTGTACTGGAAGAAGCGGAGAACCCGAAGGTGCCGCTGTGTGAGCGCCTGACATTTGCATCGATCTATCAGAGCAATCTGGATGAATTCTTTATGGTGCGTGTAGGCTCGCTGATCGATCAGATGCTGGTGGCAAAAGATTCCAGAGATAATAAAACACATATGACGCCGAAAGAACAGATTCAGGCGATTCTTCCACAGGTGGAGATCCTGAACAGGAGAAAAGATGAAGTGTATGGAAAACTCATGGAAAAGATTGAGGAATACGGCGTTCGTCTGGTGGATTTCAGTAAGATCACGGAAGAAGAAAATAAATTTCTGGAAGCATATTTTGATATGGAGATTTCCGGCTTGATTTCACCGACCATTGTGGGAAAACGACAGCCATTCCCATTCCTGAAAAATAAAGAAATCTATGCGGTGGTTGTCCTGACCACCAAGAGCGGAAAAGAACGCCTGGGGATTATACCGTGTGGAAGCGGTGTATTTGAACGGCTGATCCACCTGCCGGGAGGCAATACGTATATGCTGTCGGAAGAACTGATCCTCCACTACATTCCAAAAGTATTCAAGGGGTATCAGGTAAAAGAAAAATCCCTGCTTCGTGTAACCAGAAATGCAGATATTGATGCCGATGCGCTGTACGATGAAGATCTGGATTACCGGGAATTTATGGCAGATCTGATCAAAAAAAGAAAGAAACTTGCACCGGTGCGGATCGAACTTTCCAGAAAACTCAGCGAGGGCAGTGTGAAACTGATCTGTGAACATCTGGCAATAAAATCACAGTATGTATTCCACAGTCAGGCACCGCTGGATCTGTCCTTCGTTTTCCAGATCGAGGATGCTCTTCGTAAGATTCCGGAATTATTCTATGAAAGAAGAACACCAAGAAAATCCCCGGCCTTTACCGGTGACCGTCCGATTCTGGATCAGATTAAAGAGAAGGACAAACTGCTTTCCTATCCGTATGAAAGTATCAATCCGTTTCTGAATATGCTCCACGAAGCAGCCAACGATAAAGATGTGGTTTCCATCAAGATGACGCTGTATCGTGTGGCCAAACAGAGTAAAGTAGTAGAAGCACTGATCGAAGCGGCAGAAAATGGAAAAGAAGTGCTGGTACTGGTGGAACTGAAAGCACGTTTTGATGAAGAAAACAATATTGGATGGTCCCGTTTGCTGGAGGATGCAGGGTGTCGTGTCATCTACGGACTGGATGGCTATAAAGTTCATTCAAAACTCTGTCTGATCACGAAAAAAACAGATGAACAGATTGAATATTATGCACAGATCGGTACCGGAAACTATAACGAAAAAACTTCACGGCTTTATACGGATCTGTCGCTGATGACTTATAATGTAGATATCGGACTGGAAGCAGCTAATGTATTCCAGGCTCTTGCCATGGGAGAGACGATCAAACATGTGGATCATCTGCTGGTGGCTCCGAAATGCCTGCAGAATAAGATTCTGGATATGATTGATGAAGAGATTGCACATGCCAGAGCAGGGGAACCGGCTTACATTGGACTGAAGATGAATTCCCTTACGGATAAGAAAATCATGGAGAAACTGGTGGAAGCCTCCTGTGCCGGTGTACGAATCGATATGGTGATCCGTGGGATCTGCTGTCTGATTCCACAGGTTCCAGGCAAGACGGAAAATATTCATGTACGAAGTATCGTCGGACGTTTTCTGGAACATTCCAGAATCTATATTTTCGGAAGTGAAGGAAGAGAAAAAATCTATATTGCGTCCGCAGACTTTATGACCAGAAACACTCTGCGCCGTGTGGAAGTAGCTGCTCCGGTTTATGACGAAGAAATCAAAGCACGCCTTCTGGAAATGTTCCGGATCATGCTGAAAGACAATCAGCAGGCCCGTCAGGAAAACGGTGAGGGAATCTACCGGATCCTGCCAACGGATGAAGAACCGCTGAATGCCCAGGAATATTTCTATGAACAGGCATATGAGATTGCAGAGAACCTTTGAAGAGTGCCCCTTCAGTATGTACCGTTTGTCAGAATCGGACACAGACATACCGTAAGGAAGCGGTACGGCTGGAAAAAACACAGAAAAAGAAAAAAGTAAATGAGAAAAAATCCCGTTTAAACCTATTGAAAATCCCATAAAGTTGCGATACACTTATTACAGTTAGCAAAAACTAACCATTATGTGAATAAGTCGTGGGAAGATCCTTTCTGCTTCTGTAGAATGGGAGCAGAGGATCGTCCATGGGAAAGGGTCAGGGATAAGATGAAACATTTGACAATTGAAAAAGTAATCGGACGTGAAATTATTGACTCCAGAGGCAATCCTACTGTAGAAGCAGAGGTTTATCTTTCGGACGGTACCATGGGAAGAGGCACCGCACCCAGCGGCGCATCTACCGGAGAATTCGAAGCACTGGAGCTGAGAGACGGAGATAAAGAAAAATTCGGAGGCAAAGGTGTATCCAAAGCGGTTGCCAATGTAAACACAGTAATCAATGAAACATTAAAAGGCGTCAATGCGCTGGATATCTATGCGATAGATGCAGCTATGATCAAAGCAGACGGAACCAAAGACAAATCCAATCTGGGCGCAAACGCTATTCTGGCAGTATCGATCGCAGGTGCCAGAGCGGCAGCAAACGCACTGGATCTGCCACTGTATCGTTTCCTGGGTGGTGTAAACGGCAATCGCCTGCCACTGCCAATGATGAACATCTTGAATGGTGGTGCACATGCAGCCAACACGGTAGATGTACAGGAATTCATGATCATGCCTGCAGGCGCAGCAAGCTTCAAAGAAGGTCTGCGCTGGTGTACGGAAGTCTTCCATGCACTGGCAGCTCTGTTAAAAGAGAAAGGTCTGGCTACTTCCGTAGGTGACGAAGGTGGATTTGCACCGGATCTTGGCAGCGATGAAGAAGCCATCGAGTGTATACTGGAAGCTGTGAAGAGAGCCGGCTATGAACCTGGCAAAGACTTTGTACTGGCTATGGATGCTGCATCCAGCGAGTGGAAAGGCAGCAAGAAGGGCGAATACGTTCTGCCAAAATGCGGAAAGAAATTTACATCCGAAGAACTGGTAGCACACTGGAAAGAACTGTGCAGCAAATATCCGATCTACTCCATTGAAGACGGTCTGGATGAGGAAGACTGGGAAGGATGGCAGATGATGACCAAAGAGCTGGGAGATACGGTACAGCTGGTCGGCGATGACCTGTTTGTAACCAACACCGAACGTCTGGCAAAAGGAATCAGCCTTGGCTGTGCAAACTCCATTCTGATCAAGCTGAACCAGATCGGTTCTGTATCCGAGACACTGGAAGCTATCAAGATGGCACACAAAGCAGGATATACTGCCATTTCCTCTCACCGTTCCGGTGAAACAGAAGACACCACGATCGCAGATCTTGCAGTAGCACTGAACACCTGCCAGATCAAGACCGGTGCACCGAGCCGAAGCGAACGTGTGGCAAAATACAATCAGCTGTTAAGAATCGAGGAAGAACTGGGCGAAGCAGCAGTATTTCCGGGAAAAGAAGCATTTAACATCAAAAGATAAAGGCAGAAAAATGCTGTCGGATCATTAGAGGTGGGTGCATCGATTTTTGTAAAAATCGATGCACCCTTTTCTACGTCAAAAAGGCTTTTCTGTAAATGAAAAATGTTTCATGCGAATGTGTCAGAACACGTTCTTTGTTCTGGTGAACTGTAGAAGTGATTGTAAAGAAAAAAAGAAACTGATATAATAAAAGCGTATGTTGCTGAAAAGATAAAACAGATGAAAATCAGGAGGAAGAATGTGAGGAAAAAACAAAAGGTGCTTTGGAAATTATTTTTGTCCACGTTATATCTGAGTGCCTTTACTTTTGGTGGCGGGTATGTGATCGTTACGCTGATGAAGGATAAGTTCGTGGATAAGTACCATTGGATCGAAGAAAATGAGATGTTGGATCTGATTGCTATTGCACAGTCGGCACCTGGGGCGATCGCGGTAAATGGAGCAATTGTGGTTGGCTATAAACTGGCCGGTCTTGCAGGGGTACTGACAGCAATTTTCGGAACAGTTCTGCCACCTTTTCTTATCATCTCTGTGATCTCTGTTTTTTATCAGATGTTTTGCGATAATTTTATCATCAGTCAGCTGCTGGACGGGATGCAGGCGGGTGTGGGAGCAGTGATTGCTTCCGTGGTATGGGATATGGCAGCGGGGATCACGAAGAAAAAAGAGTGGACATCGATTGTGATCATGGCAGCTGCTTTTATCGCTTCTTATGTGATGGAAGTTCCGGTGGTGTATATCGTGCTGATCTGTATCGCGATGGGAGTGATCCGCACGGTACTGGCAGGAAGGGGGGGACGGAAGAAATGATTTATCTTCAGTTATTTTTCAGTTTCCTTCAGATCGGCATGTTCAGCTTCGGAGGCGGTTATGCCGCGATGCCGTTAATTCGGGAACAGGTGGTGAGCCGTCACGGATGGCTGGACATGGGAGAATTCACCAATCTGATCACCATTTCTCAGATGACACCGGGTCCCATCGCGATCAATTCCGCAACTTTTGTCGGAACCAAGATTGCCGGAATCCCGGGAGCAGTGGTTTCCACGTTCGGATGCATCCTGCCATCGTGTATTCTGGTAACACTGCTTGCCTGGCTGTACCTGAAATATCAGAAAATGGATCTGTTGCAGAGTGTCTTACAGTCTCTGCGACCGGCGGTTGTGGCGATGATCGCGTCTGCGGGCGTATCGATTCTGGTATCTGCCTTCTGGAACGGGGTGGATGTCATCGCACTGGCGGACACCCGCTGGGTGATGGTGGGAATCTTTGTGATCTGCCTGATCCTTCTTCGGAAAACAAAATGGAACCCGGTACTTGTAATGGCGTTGGCAGGAGTGCTGAAGCTGCTGACGGCGATTGCGGGGATCGGATAAAAGGATTCTCTTTTCCAGAAAATTGCGGTATACTGGAACACAGAAAACATAAAGGAGAACATATATGGAATTTTGGATAGGTATTATTTTTGATACGATCTGCCTTGCCATTGCCCTTTTCATGGCGATCAACCCAAAAGGATTTGCAAACGGCATGAAGTATCAGTCGGTACGACAGACAAAAATCTTCCGGATCGTGGGAATTATCGCGGTGATTATTCTGGTCATATCCCTGACGAGCCGGGTTCTGACACTGGTATAAGAAGATGAAGAGAGTAATTCTATATTTAAAAAGAGAAACCGTGCTTTGTATCGCGGTTTTTCTTGCTGTTATTTCTATGTTTTTTGTCAGACCGGATCGAGCTTATGCAGGATATATTGATACCAGAGTACTGGCTTTATTGTTTTGTCTGATGACGATCATGGAGGGATTTAAGAAGACCGGTTTATTTGAACAGATGGCGAATACACTGCTGAAAAAGGTACACACTTTCCGGCAGTTGATGCTGGTTCTGGTGGGGCTTTGTTTTTTCTGCTCCATGTGGATTACCAATGATGTGGCACTTCTGACTTTTGTGCCGTTTACGATTCTGGTGCTGCGTATGGCAAAACTGAATCAGCGGATGATTCCGGTGATTACCATGGAGACGATAGCTGCCAATCTTGGAAGTATGGCAACTCCGGTGGGCAATCCGCAGAATCTGTATTTGTATTCCGTCTCCGGAATGTCTGCTCTGTCCTTTGTAAAGGTCATGGGACCTTTGTCGCTGGTATCTTTGCTTCTTCTGATCGGGAGCTGTCTGGTACAGAAGAATGAAAGTATGCAGATAGAACAGATCAGGAGAAAAACCCCAAAGAATAAAACAGCTGAAAATCTGATTTTGCTCTTCCTTTTTTGCGTAAGTCTGGCAACGGTTTTACGTGTGCTGTCCTGGCCGGTGCTTCTGGGAATTACACTTCTGATTTGTCTGTTCCTTTTCGGAAGTGGAAAAGAAGAATTTTTACCGCTGAGAGTAGATTATAGTCTGCTTCTTACTTTTGTTGCATTTTTTGTATTTATCGGAAATATGGGGCGGATTCCAATCGTAAAAGAACTGCTGATAAAAGTACTGGAAGGACATGAACTTATTCTTGGTTTTGCTGCCAGCCAGGTCATCAGCAATGTTCCGGCGGCTATTTTACTTTCCGGTTTTACTACAGACTATCCTATGCTTCTCCGGGGAGTGAATATTGGAGGTCTGGGAACCCTGATCGCTTCCCTGGCAAGTCTGATCTCTTATAAATTTTATGTACAGGAAAGTGAAAAGAATGAAACAGCTGGTACAAAAGGGCAATATTTTCGATATTTTACGGTATGGAATATAGTCTTTGCAATTGTGCTGTTGGCAGTGACTGTTGTAGTATAACGTATAAGGAAAGTATGATTGAAGAATATAGAGAATAGGAAACAAAATAAAAGGCGCAGAAGTGCATTTTTCACCTCTATTTGTGAAAAAAGAAATACAAAGGAGAACCGTCATCGAAATATATTATTATAACCACATGAACAAAACGCAGCAGTCTGCCTACCATAATATCCTTCAGGGATTCCAGAACATGGCGGACGAGATTCTGATTCCACGTCTGGAGCCGGAAGAACTCTACAATGTGTTTTTCCAGCTCCGTCTGGATCATCCAGAGATCTTCTGGGCGACGGGATTTCGCTACAAATATTATCAGGATTCCCCGAATCTGATCTTTGTGCCGGAATATCTGTTTGAGAAAAATAAAGTAAAAGAACACCAGCGCGCCATGCAGGCGAGAGTAGAAAAGCTGGTGCGTCCGGTAAAGGATAAGTCCGAGTGGGAAAAAGAAAAATTTGTCCACGACTTTATATGCGAGAATGTCCGGTATGATAAATTAAAGAAAGCCTATTCCCATGAGATCATCGGACCGCTGGGACAGGGTGTGGGTGTCTGCGAGGGAATTGCCAAGGCAGTAAAAGTTTTGTGCGATGCACTGGGGCTCTGGTGTATGATCGTTATCTGCGGCAACAACCCGGAAAAAGGGATCAAATACCGCCACACCTGGAATATCGTAAAACTGGGTGGCAAATATTATCACATGGATGTCACCTTTGACAATTCCCTGAGTCACAATGGCATCCGTTACGACTACTTCAATCTGGATGACAAAAATATCTTCCGGGATCACGAACCGCTGATCGCACCGGCTCCACACTGTACGGATGGGGATCACTTCTATTATAGGGAAAAGAAACTGTCCTTCACGAAGCAGGAGGATGTGTATAAGCGAGCATTACAGACTGCAAAAAAAGGTCGAGTGTTTACTTTTCACTGGCGTGGAGGATATCTCACCCGGGAGATTCTCGGAGAACTTCTGGAACTGATCCGGAAAGCCGGAAAAGAAAAACAGAAAAGTGCCCGTATCAGCCTGAACTGGCCACAGGCGGTCCTGTGCTTCGATTATGTGGAAGATCAGGGACAGCCGGAAACGGAAGTGACACTGGAAGAGGCGAATGAAGGGGAAATGGAATAAAAGACATGAAAAATCTGATATTTTGGTTATTCGCAAAAAAATAAAAAGACATGAAAATAACTGTTGACAAACCATGTATACAATGGTATCCTATCAGAGTTACGTCTGAGAGATCTCACAGAGATCACAAAGCTGTCAAAAAGAAATGAAAAAAGTTCTTGACAACAGCCGGTTGGATGTGATAAGATATCAAAGTTGCTGCAA